>Ga0181394_1000020_pt1 | contig 57568 bp, 63 predicted proteins | sample 17SPOviralmetaG_FD_130123 | JGI IMG/M metagenome (GOLD analysis project Ga0181394, IMG submission 130123) | Marine viral communities from the oligotrophic San Pedro Time Series (SPOT) site, San Pedro Channel, CA, USA - 17 SPOT_SRF_2010-11-23 | ecosystem: Environmental > Aquatic > Marine > Strait...
CAGCAAGAGGCTGATGAAGCCTTGCGTAATTTAGGTATTGACGTAGATGAGTTTGTAAGAGTATCTAAACTTTTAGATTCTGGTTACGTCTTGAATGAAGCGGATTTAAACTTTTGGAACGACTCAACTCGTGAAGCAACATTCACATTCATCAATGATGCTGTTGCGCTTCCACAATCTGCTAACAGACCTATGATCTACCAAGATCCTCGATTCGCTCTCTTCACTCAATTCCAGGGTTTTATGGCTACCTTCACAGCAAACCATATACCAAAGCTATGGGGTGAATACGTTAAGCGTGGTACTCCCGCTATGAAGTACAATGCGTTTGCTACTATGACTACTATGATTATGCTAGGCTTCGCATCTCAATACTTAAAAGACCTTATTAAGTATGGTCAAAAGTCTCCGTACTTAGATGATGCTGAGATTATTCAAAGAGGTGTCATGTCAAGCGGATTGCTTGGCACTGGTGAGAGAGTTATAGAGCAGTTCTTTCCGATCTATGAGCAACGCTCTGATGGAGCGGGAGAGTGGTTCTTTAATACATCAGTTGGCGAATCACCTGCACTAAGCACTGTTAAACGTCTTGGTAGAGTAGGTGGAAGCGTGATTGAAGGTGACATAGAAAGAGCAGCATATCAAGGGCTAAAGACAACTCCGTTTCTTGGTCCATTCACAGAGCTTAATAAGAAGCTTGCAAGTAATCTTTCCGGATGGAATTATAATGGAGAACAGTAATGGCTAGAGCAACAGTAGCAGGTAGTATTAGTGCTGCACAGGATAAGAAGATTCCTCAGGGGGTAGAGTTACCCTCTGAGACAGCATTAGATTACGCTAAAGCTGTACCTTCTTGGCTTGAAAACTTACGTGGTATGCCTGAGCAAGAGCAAGCCATATCTGAGCAAGAGCAAGCCATATCTGAGCAAGAGCAAGCAACGGAAGTTAGAGCTCCAACTACGACGCAGTTAAGTACACCTGAAAATCCAGAAGATTCTGTGTCTGCACCTGCCCAACCTATAGTAAATCCTGATAGTTCTTTTATAGAAGAAATAGAAAGACAATCTATACCTTCGTTTAAACAAAAACAACGCATGGAAACCGGGCCGGATAAATGGCAATATAATAGTTCAGCTCAAAATGCTAACTCGTTACCTTTACAAACTAACCAATCAGATGGTGGGATGAAGACTCGCGCGACTGATATTATTAATAATAAAAATGGTATTGGGTTTACAGTGCAAGCTGATCCTCAAGGTGAAACTACTTCTGCAATGAGTAAAGTCTTACATAAGCTTGGAGCAGTAGTCGAAAAGCAACCTGAAGATTTAGGCTTTACGCCTGATAAGCTTTCTTATAAAGCTGATCCTGCTTTAATGGGTGTTGGTGCGCTTGTTGTTGAAAACGATTTTTCTGAAATTATGCTTAATGAAGAAGAAGCTGAATCAGATCCTTTAAAAGAAGTAATGAAAACCTCAAAGTTTGACGAACAATACCAAAAACCGTTAACTCTTGAAGTAACTCGTGCAAAGAATAATGCAAAGGTCGGTAACAAGGTATACCAAGAGTATCAACGATTAAAAGGTGAAGCATCTGCAGATCCTACGATTCCTGAAAGAGCTTTACCAAGAGAAGAAGCTGAAATTCTTGGGCAAGCTATGAAAGAAATATGGGCTCGCAATAATCCTGATATGATTGAGATTATCCCTGGCAACGAGAAAGAGCAGGCTACGTATCGTATTACTGATGAAGGACAAACAAAGCTAGCGAGGAATACTCTTGAGCGTACTAAGTTCTTTAATAAAACTATTGTACAGCCTTCTAAAATACCTTTACCAGAAGGTAAATTACCGGGAGATGTAGGTGCAACAGTAGTAAAAGATATATCTGGCAGAGTTGGAAACATAAGACTTGGTAAAGAGATAGCTCAAGCTGCTAGGAATTTATCTACAGTACCGCATGTTGTAGATAATAGACGTGCACGCATTATGTATCAAACTCTTTTACCAGTGCTTGCCACAAACTCATCTTCATCTTGGATGGCTGACATCTATAGCATAGGCCAAGATAAAATGAATGACTTTCTTGGTGCGCAGAGAGGTTATCAAAGAAAGGCTAAAGAAGCTGAAGCTCGAGGAGAATTAGATAAGTTTATTAAACTCAACGGTGTATATGATCCACAAGAGAATATGGCTAAGTTGAGATTTAAGATTGCGCAAGAGGCACAGTCTATTGCACAGAATAGAAAGGGTGCTAATTACCTAACATACAATGTACAGTCTTTTAATGGACGCCTCACACCTCAGCAAACTTACTTCAATCCAGTAACATCTAAGCTTGTTAGGTTTGTAACTAAAAATGCAACACCTGCAGTAGTTAAGAAGGGTAGTAGACAAGAACGTAATTTAAGACAGATCTATACGTTATTACTTAACGACAGCATTAGTGGCTCACCTATGAATGGAGCTGATTCTCTTTTACCAGATGCTAGAGATAGCGCTTTAACCGTTGCAACCCCAAAACTAAAACAATGGGGTGAAAGGCTTAAGCAAGTTCTAACTATGACGAACGAAGAGTACGAAGCAGTATCAGAAGCTATCTCGAAAGGGTTACCATTTTCTGATCCAGCATTCCCTAAAGTTCAACCTCTCGCTCTTGATCCTACGAATGATAAGGATCTTATCGATGCTATACAAAGTAAAGGCGAAGACGGTCCACATTATATGGACGCGTTGATTGACTTCGTGGATTATGTAGACGCGATGAAAGCAGGTAAGGACTTTAGAACAAGTATTAACGCTTACATCGATGGTAAGACTAATGGCACTGCATCTAACGCTATGCAGATGGGATATATTCCTACTGCGTTTCGAACAGGTGTTCTTAGGTTAGGCACTGAAAACCTTCTTGATGAAGGTGATGTGCGAGATCAACTCAAAGAACTTGCTCTATCCTCTATAACCGAAGGTTGGGATGGTAACACAGAAGCTTTTATCGGCGAACTTAATTTTGTAGCTAGGGAGATTTATAGTGATCGCGGGTTAAACAAGATGACGACTATGACATTTGGTTATGGTAAAGAAATTAATAGCTTTGCTTTTGCTATGTCTGATCTAATGGATGAACTGGCTGTACAAGATAAAGACTTTGCAGATAATTTAGATAGATTGATAAAGAAATCTAAACTGTCGCAAGACAAAGTAGCTAAAGATCTTTTAATGAATAAGTACGGTGCAGCTCTTGTAGGTGTTATATCATCTGAAGCTGTCAATGCTAGACGTTTAATGCGGGCTTCTGCAATAGTCCATGCGACTATAGATTCGCCTTTAATTATTAAGAGCTATACAGGTATGGACCTTATACTAGGTGGATATGAAAACACAGGAGACTTTGAGACAGATAATGTAGTTATCTTTGATAAGCTACAAGAAGCTGCTGGTGGTAAAGTAAGGAATGTATCTAAGGTTATGCATTACGATTCTAAACTTACCGCTGCTGCTGCTAGAACTCGTACAGATGATGACGGGAATATTACAAATATCCCTGGAGAGTACGTGTATGGTGGTTCTTTACCAGCTCCTGTTCAATCTCTTGATGCTGCAACTGTAGCCATGTCTTCTTCTGGAAAAAGCTGGAGTAAACTTAAATACAACTCCGGTGGCAACCCATATATGCTAACTATTTATGATGCGTTTAAGATGGATGTTAATGGGTATGATACTATATTGGAAGAAGTAAATGCTAACTGGCTTAAAGCTTCTACTGAATGGTCTTATCTTAAAGAAACTAAAGAGGCTACTCAAAAAGCAGTTAATGCTTGGAATAAAAAGAATAAAGGTCGAGATCCTAAAGATAAACTTTCTCGAACAGAGAGAATGTTTATGGATTATATGCTTAGTCTAGAGCCTAACGCTAAAGGTGAGCCTAGTCAAAAACCTTTTGTTAATAAGATAAGTAAAATGCTTATAATCCCTCCTTCGCATACAGATGAAGATGGCTTCAATCCAAGACTTTGGAAGCTTGCTAGCAAAATTAAAGTTATGATGTCCAATGTAGGATATAATGTTGCTAACGCTCCTGCAGAAGGAGAAGCTACTTGGGAGCAGCTTAGAGTATTTACTAATTTTATATTACAAGCTCAAGCCCACTATGATCTAGGATCTAGTAAAGATGTGGATGCTGGAGCAAGTAAATTAAGTAATCAATTTGACCAAGCAATAGCTCACACTGAGAGTAACAAGAAGAAGTTAAAAGAAAAAATAAAAGAATTAGGCGTTCCAGTCTATCAGTATTACGCTCACTAATCTCTAAGGTGAGACAAAAAAAATAGCCCTACTCAGGTCCATTACGGATCTAAGTAGGGCACTTTTTTTTTATTTAAGCATACCATTCTTGGCAAGCAGTTCTTTGATGTCACGCTTCGCTGTGTTGAAGTTTTGTGTAGCAATTTCTTCGCTAACACCTTCAGCTATGTTCTCATCATACACACGTTTAAGCATAACATCATTAATGCGTGGAGTGTAGGCTACGTCCTCAGGTAATCCAAACTCCTCAACATATTCCATGTCATCCACATTGGCGCCGCGTAGCGCTAAATAATTATAAGATTTTTTACTCATGCAAAGAAATACTCCGATTTCTCTATATCAGATATATCAAGTGAGCCTATGGTAGGTTGCTCAACATCTAACTCTGATTGGTTTGTTACTAATTGATCTTGAATGTAGTTGTAGAAGTTATCCACATCGTACATCCTAATGAATACGCTCTTAGTTAGTGATAGGAGTTTATCCACATCACATGCGTGGGTTGAGAATGAGTCATGCACTGCACCAAAGTCTTCATTCCATTCATCTATAACGAGTGCCATGTGGCTTGCGTCTAGTGAGTGGACGAAGTTAGGTGATACACCCCTCATAAATCCTCTTATGTCCGGCATTCTACTTGGGACTTGCGCCACATGTTTTATCTGCTTTCCATCAATACTACCTCTAGTTTTAGCTGATCGCATAATCCAGTTTTCGTAATGGACTTTGAATCCTGAGGGTGTTACCCATGAAAGTGTATCTGATCCGTTACCGTAAACCTTAACACTTGTATAACTATTTAGCTGCTTCTTCAGCTCATCCAACTCGTCTAACTCTTCGTCAGTCTTGTCTTCCTGGATGTATAGTTCTTTATACCTAGCTTTAATAGTATCGTATTCTTTACCAGCCTTTTCTCCATCAGGGCCTACGCGTTCATACTTACCTATCTCAAACGCAGCGAGATTTTGGAAGTAACTCATAGTAGATAATGGACCTGGGCATACGTTATCAATCGCTCTAATCAAAGTCTTTGCGAGGCTCTTGCAATTATCCTCTGTGATGTCGTATGTTATATGGAAGTCATCTGCTTTACAATCGAAGAACATATTCTCTGCGATCTTACCAGCACCAGCTGAGTATGCTCGAGTCATCGAGCCTCTCTTACTAATGCCTTTACGGATGTGCTTCATCGGCATGGTGTCGAGCTTACCTTGTATTTCCTCATCCTCATTGAGGTTGATAAGCTCCTTTGCGGTTTGCACGTAGAAGTCTTGTTGAATATCTGTAGGTATTAGACCAACAAGTTTACCTGTCTGTGGGTCTTTAGATATAGCACCTAAGTGCTGCCATCCGTTATTAGAACCATCGATCGGTATAGGTAGGTGGGTCATGAATATTCTATTTTGCTCACGGGCAATTGAATAATCGTACCACTCTATACAAGTTGCGAGAAAAGCCACCGGCTTCTCTGCGTCTTCTGAGAAACTAGCAGCTCTACCTGCTTGCATTATCTCATCCATATATTCATTAGTCCATTGGATTCTATCTTGTATAACCATTTTGTCTACTGAGATATTATCTAGACCTTCATCTTTTAAGTACGTTTTGTAGTCTGTGCTGCACCACTCTGGTATTTCATCTATAGAGTAGGACATGTTGAATGAAGTCGCTGTGTGTATAGCTAACCATTGTAGACCTTCATCGGTCATTGGTTTACCTCTCGCAAACTTCAATAATCCTCTAGCTAAATCAGATCCTTGAAAGTTTAAGAAAGGTTCACTATAATATAGTCTACTTCTATAATCCGCTTCTAAATACTGATAGAATACATCAGCATCTTTAAGCTTCTTAGCCTTCTCCGTTATGAAATACCATTCAATACATTTGCTTCTACGTTTCTGTTCTTTCGCATCATTATCCTCAATGGGATTATAGGATACGAAGAAGTCTTCATTGTCTAGCAGAGCATCTAATACTCTACGATTAATCCTCCACCCAGTCCGTTGCAATTTATTAATCGCTCTAACCCAAGGCTTGTTAATGTCAAACTCGTCCTGGCTATTCTTCACAACATGGATAGTCCTATCAGAGACTGACTGGGTTGACTTCCTAATAAGGGGAGGGCGGTTCCGTGAGGTTCCAATAAGGTTTATACGTTCCCGTGTTTCTGGAATGTCTCCTAAAATAGCCCAATCAGAGGTTGCGGATATAATGTAGGAGCTATCCCGTACTTTCGGGTAGTATAACTCGATTAAGTTATTAACTTTATATGCTTCAATAAACAAATCACCTAATCGAACTTGCATATTCCAAGGTAATGGTTCTCGTTGGATACGCGTAGATATTGCTTGACCAATAAGCATAGACGTAGCTGTAAGCTTAGCCGTCCCTGCTGGAGAGTCAGAGCTTGTCCTCGAGAATTGAAATTGGATTATTGAGAAGGAGATACTGACGAACTTGTCAATATCCTCTTCCCAAGTTTTATGCAGCCGCAGAAGAACAGCACCGGAATTAGCTTTGGGATTTTTAGGATTTACTTTCCTTATCTTTTCCCGAAGATGATCGGTTACTCGGTTTAATGCAGTCAACTTTAACTCCTCTTTCTTTTAAGAATTTTACTGCTTTCTTATCGTATAAGTTATTATACACTACACGTGTAACTCCTGCTTGCAACAGTAATCCTGCGCAGCTATAGCAAGGGCTATATGTAACGTAAACGGTGGCTCCTGCAGCGCGACCTCCGTTCCTAGCTAGCTTCATTAAAGCGTTTACCTCGGCATGGATTACTTCAGGTTTCGTAAGTCCTTCCCCGTCGCGAGTATTATTATCCATCCCTGAGGGCATTCCGTTCCAACCTTGAGAGAGAATCTGACCCTCTTGTACAATGCAGCAGCCAACTCTAATTTGTTCGTCGTGACTGAGACCTGCAAAGATCTCAGCCACTTCCATGTATGCCTCATCGTAAGTCAACTGCTTCGATAGAGAACGAACCCGACGCTTTAAGACGTGCGGTGGAGGGGTCGTATATTGCTGACCCGGCATTTCCTGTAAGTCCAGTAAATCGGGACTTGAGTACTCGGAATTGGATTGTGTTTCGCTCTGTTTCGTTTTCCGCAACGAGGTTACGTGCGAAAGCGATAATGTCGAAGCTAATTTGTTTGATAGAGCCTGAGCCCTTGATGTCATCGATGCTAGCAAGTTTACCTTCCTCAAATGATTTACCTTGTGGTGATGCTTTACGTAAGTGGGAGATTAAACCTAGCCATACGTTATGTCTCTTAACTACTTTAAGTAGGTCAGACATAACTTTATCTACAGCTTCGTTACCTGATAGACCTTCACTTCCTTCGCTGACGGCGATTGTGATGTGGTCGAGGACCAAGTATTTACAACCGAGTAAGGCCATGTATTCGATTTTATCGATGAGGCTGTCGTCTCCAACTGATCCTTGGTGGTCGAGAAGTACCAACCGTTCGTCTCCGAATACTTGATCGTATCCAGCTCTGATTTCCTCTTGAGATAGAGGTGGAGGATCGTTGATTGGTCGTTTGAGTTGCATTGAGATAAACTTTTCAGCTGTGTCTCCAACACTCTCTTCAAGAGAGATGAGGCCCACCTTGTCGTCAGTTGTATCCAGTAAACTGAGAATGATCTCTTTAATAACAGTACTTTTACCAGAGCCAGTACCACTCGTAAATAGAGAAATTTCACCTTGTCTAATCCCCTTTATTTTTTCATTCAATCCAGAAAGACAATTAGGATATGGTACTGACTCAACGTTTTGCCTTGCGACAAATTGATTCCATATCTCTTCACCTACAACGATACCTGAGGGAGACCACGGCGCTGCATCGTACACCGCTTGCAAGATTGCCTTTGCGCCCTCCTTCATTAGTACTTCATTAGGATCTTTATGTTTCAGTTTAGCGATCCTTACCTTACCTGGCTTCAGCATTTTGCCTAGATAATTAGTAGCTTTCTGACCTGCTTCATCGTTATCTAGCATTAAGATTACTGAGTCGAAATTATTAAGCCAATCCCTTTGAGCCAAAGCATGAGAGGTAGCAGAAGCAGAAGGTAAAGAAACCACAGGGAAAATTCTTCCTTTGGTTTGCTGCCATGCCTCCGCAACGGAAAGTGCGTCAAGTTCTCCTTCTGTAATAACGAGAGTCCTGTTACCGGCACACTGTGTTTGTCCGAAGAGTTCTGTGTTTTTGAAGTCTCCATGTACTCTAAACTCCTTAGGAAGTTTACGTTCTTTATAAGCTACAATCTCACCATTGCGTGTGTATGGGTAGTAGTGAGATTCAGGTTTTCCGTCCTGATCTACTGACATTTTCACATTGAAGTAATCTACAATCTGTTGTGAAATACCGCGAGAAGTAATAGGATAAGACCTATAGGAACTAATGGCGGAATATGTAGTAGGATTTCTATCGGTGCGTAATTCATCTAATGACACTACTTTTCCTTTGTTTGGGTTATATGTATTACATGAGAAACAATATTCGTGATCTTCATATACTTCAACTGCGTCACTACTCTGACACTTGTTGCAACTTGTCTTCATCCTTATTCTTTCTTTGTATGTGGGTTGATGAATGTAGGTCTACTGAGAAGTGTATAAACTCTTCCCCCTTAGGAACGATACGTTTAACAGCTTCTATATAGTAAACTCTACAATCATTAAATTCTTCATAGACTCTTTGTAATGTATCTAAGAAGGGTTTCAATACGTTATCCAAATCAGCTCGTTTATTAGACAAACCAACTTCAACGAAAAATGATACGGGGTTATCCTTAAAGGGCCATTCTACTCCAGTGAGCTCATCCCGTATATCATTCTGGTACTCTAAATACTCTCGGGTTTTATTCTTCCCCCGGTAGTACATCCTGTTCGCGCTGAACGCTTTCACTTTCAGCCTTACTTCTAATAGTCTCATATTCCTCCCAGGACGTCAACAATTCTAATAGACGTCTTGAAGTTGTTGGGTCTCCGGCGTTATGCCCTCGCCAAGCAGCGCGAACCCTACTCCACTGACGGGAGGAGGGTATACCGTTAAGTATTTTATCCGCTTTCTTAGGGCCAATGCCTTTTATTCCTGGTATATTATCTGCGGTATCTCCAGTAAGACACTGCCGCATAAGGTTAAGATGACCAGCATCATGATCCACATATACGTGAGAGGATTTGACAAAGTTGAAGTGATTACCTGGGATTTGTAATAAATCCTTATCAATCCCTGCGATGTAATAGTCTTGGTTTTCTTCAATAGCTTCGTGAGCCCAGATACAAACCAAATCATCGGCTTCCATGTCGTCGGCCATAACAGCGCCATGTTTATCGCACATATAACCGTGGCCATAATTAAGAGCTGTACGTAGATCATCATTTAATTCTTTCCTGTTTGCTTTATAATCCTTATATATACCATGTCTGAAATTACCCTTACCTTTTACTGCGTGCATAATCTTATCAGACATGCACTCACGTTTAATTGTGTTAATGGTATGGTTAATTGCTTTACGAATATCGCTCTTCCAGTTACGCTTTAATCCATCTTTAGAAATTGCAGCAGCAGGTCTAAAGAATAAACTATCAGCATCACAAAATATGATTGCGTCCTCAGTGAACATCAGAATAATCCTTCCCTATTACATAGTCACCACCATCCATACATTCAACTCCGAATAATTTAGGTGCTTCTTTAAATGATTCTTGTAGGATTTCACCAACCCTTTCCGCATCATCAGGATGGGATTGGTATGCTATCTCGTCATGATAGAATAAACGAGGTTCAGCTCTCAAGCCTTCCTCTTTAATCTTCTTCATAGAGTATGAGAGCGCTGCCTTACAAGTAATACCTTCCGCAGACTGCAGTAAGTAATTAAGTGCTTGGTGTTCTGAAGGACAAAAGACTGGACGTCCATCCAACGCAGGGAACCAGCCATCTCCTTGGGAGTAACTAGTATTCTTCCACGTTTTACTGAGTTTATTACGCAACTCTTCCAAACCCTTAATACCCTTAGCGAACTTAACTCTTGATGCTTTACCTACTGAGGCATTAGCTTTTCCTGTAAGGACTTGACCCAACTTAGCGTCACCAGCGCCAAATAGGTAAGCGTAAAGATAGTTTTTGGCGAGAGGCCTGCTGCAGCCAAGAGATTCAGCGTTTCGTTGGTGTTGGTCCCCGTAAATAACTTCACGAGTGAAACTAGGATTGGATACGTAATGGCACAAGCCACGTAGCTGGTTACCGCTAGAATCAGCGCCAACGATAACGTGACCATCATCTGCGATAAGAAGTTCCCGAAGAGCTTTACCCCAAGACGCGGTAACCGCAGGAAGGTTGACAATGACCTCATGCCTACAACGGAAAGTTGGTGTGCCAATAGTCCACATGTTACCATGAAGGCGGTTATCTCTAAGAGACTCAATCCACCCACGGATAACAGCTTCTCTATTTCGAATTGTGTAGTACTCATCTATCATAGTTCCAATTGGACCCTGCTTCTGCAGAGAAGTTGTAGTTAATTTCGGACCTGTGGTTACCCATTCAAACCCGATCTTCTTCTTTTGGTACTCATCTGGTTTCCAACCGTTGTTAAGTAGCCATTCTTTGACGAGTTCCATGGAGCCGAGTGTAATCTGTTCCTCTCGACTTCTTCTAAACTCAGTACCAGGAGCCATAACGTGGGTATCAGTAGGCTTGACAGTGTAGCCAAGATGCTCAGTGAGTATGCGGCATGTATTTGCATTGTACGTTCCGTCTTTCTTATATTTTGGTGTTTTGGGTTCTTTATCGATGAACACAATGCGAGTACCTAGGAGTGGATGAACTTTATCCTCAATCATTTTCATTCGATCTTGCATTTGCTTTTGAGATTCAAGAGCTTTTACAATATCGAAGTTCCAGCCTTTAGTTTTGACCGCTGCGTTAAACTTCGCAGTGTCGTGCTCTATTTGTAGTCCTTCTTTAATTTTAGGGTTTTTACTGTAAATCTTTGTGTACTCATCAAGCAGTCGTTTATAAATATCAACGTTAACTTTAACATCTTGCACACAATACTTCATCATTTCTGGAGTGAACTTTTCCCATTCATCGAAATCAATCTTCTTATTTCCAAGGTGTTCGCCCCAGCCTGCAAGGCCATGTCGGTGGCTTCGCTTATATCTTAATGTTTGTGACATAACCCATGTGTCATATACACGTTTCTCATTAAGACTAGTGTTATACAAATCATCAACGACTCTATTATCAAAGCCGATAATATTATGACCGACTAATAATTCAGCACCAGACAGAAGATTAACACCGTCTTGTATATTACCGTGGTAGCCTTTTGCATCTGCATATTTGTAAATGTAATCTGTATCTAAGTTATAAGCTACAATGCAATGTATTTTACTTGCTTGAAGCCCGTCAGTTTCTATATCGTAGACTAGACGCATGTCAAGTCCTTTCTTAAGCTATTATAAAATCTACAAGTTTCCCTTGTGGATGTTTGTTTTGATTATGTGGATGATAAGCATAGACACTTTCATATCTATACTCATCTGCTTTCTTATCGATTGCCTTATGAGTTGTATCAACCCTTTCTATCTTTTCGCTTTTGCCTGGTTCAAATATTATATTTTGATGAGTATCGAATGGCATATTAGGTAAAGGGAAGTGAGATATTAGTGTCATCACCATTTCACCTTGTTAGCCCAGTAGGCTGCTGATAGCGGTCCTTTTGAAATGTTCTTCCTGTGACGCGCTTTGAATGAAGCGCGCTTCTTCTTCATCTTATCAGACTCCCCAGATTTAGGTTTACCGGCTGTGCTTGCGCCTTGCTCACCGAAACGTATTAGTTTATAAGTTCCATTAGAGTGCGCCATAACTACGTGAGACTTTGTAGGATGGTTAGGAGTCCGCTTAGGTTTATTTACTCCGGATAAACCAAGCCGCTTCATTGTTGATTTTACGCGTTCAGGTGTTGACATTTAAAACCTCTTTATTATTTGTTGTTTTATTTTATAGGCTTCGTATAAGAGTCCAACAGTTAGTCCGAGATTAATACACATTATAAAATCTAGAAATTGGTTGGTCATTATATATAGTCCTTCAAGTTGCCTGTGTTACGTGAGTGGTCTGGGCCTTTCCAATTAGAAGGCTTAATTAAATCGGGAAGTCCTAAAGTGTTGGGACGTCCAGGCTTTACACCCACTTCTTTGCTCATATTCGCCTTCATAACTTCTTGCCATGCTTTATTAGCATCAACATCAGCAATATCTAATGTACCAATGGCTATAACGCATAGGTCTATTAGACCATCTACAAATTCTTCTTCATCACCTTGTAGATACGCTTGTACAGTCTCATTAAACTCTTCGGATAGCATGCGCATACGTAATTTCATTAGTTCTTTACGTTTACTACTATCTGCGTTTAATGTCCAGTTATGCACTTTGAATTGCTCGTGCATTGCTTGGATTGTGGTTGGCCAATTAGAGTAGCTGATTAGTTCTTTATTCATATACTTTCCTTTCGAAATGTTGTTTTAGTTCTGTGTATCCACCAATGAAGGTATCATTGATGAATATTTGAGGCCAAGTTCTTAGCCCTGTTTTAGATATTATGTCTACTGCTATGTCCTTCTTCATGTCTACAGCGATGTCATAAAAACCCATTTGATTGTAACGTAACAAGTCTTTAGCTTTATCACAAAACGGGCAGTTTGCTATAGAGTATATTAAGTATTTTGTTGTTGTCATTTCTTTTTGCTTTTAGATGCTTTTAGTGCTTTAGCAGTTGGAGCACCTTTTGCGCCTGGTTTACGCATTTTCTCACCAGAACCCGCAGCGATGCGTTTTCTTTTGTTATGTATATTTGTCCATAAGCCTGGTTTCTTTGCCATCATTAATTCTCCTTATTAATTTTTCTAATTTAGTCCCACAGTGCTTCGTAATACTTACCAAACAACCTAAAACCATTCGACATGCGTTTATAATACTCCTCCCTTTCAGGCGTGGCAGCTTCATGCGCTGCATTAAATAACGTTATCTTCTCCGCAAATGCCCAGATCATCTCATCTAGTACCCAATCCCATCTCGCATGGAACTGACCATCTACTTCACCAGTTTCACTAAACTTAGCCTTTGCTTCCTCTGACATTCCCATGCCTAGTGGTACGTCACCTTCGTCAACGATTGGCGCGCCATGCTTAGTTTCCTTTAGCTGAATGAGCATTGGGTGTATTATGTGGGATAGGGTTATATCCATATTCCAAGTGTCTTGAGGTTCAATCTCAATGTTCACTGCCCTGTTCTTGCGGTATGGTCCAATTCTGACACGCATTATAATTTCCTTACATCTACATAGAACCCATCTGGTTCTTTATAAGATTTTCTTAGGTTATCTGCCACTTCATCGTAAGTTAAGGTATTTACTAGTTTCACTGTTACTTCATCACTATCTTGGAGTGGACGGTTAGGTTTACTAGCCCATTCGAAGAATATAAAATAGTTTAGTATGTTGCGCTGCTTGATAACGTTTAGAGTTTTCTCACGGCTTACATTCCAGTATCCACGGATGAATTTAACATCGTAAGTTTTACCTTCTTTATCCATGAAGTCAACCATCCATGAGGGGTGAGCAAACCATTTCCCTTTCTCGATCATAGTGTGCTCTAGTAGTTCTGCATCTAAATCCATTAGGAATTTACGATCAGTCCTACCCCGCTGGTTGTATTGGTTGAACTTTTCTTCACGATGCTTTAAGAAGTTTTGATTAACTGTGATTACTTCGCGCATAAAATGCCTTTCCGCGGCGCATACCGCTTGTCGGTTAAGTCTTGTCGGTTTATAAAAAATCGGTGAGGGCTTTACGCCCTCGCCATGTTACTCATCGTCACCTAAGATTTCCTTAATAGATTTCTTCATGTGACGTATCTCCATTAGAGCTGCAGTTGTACCTGCAACTACTACGAGAAGACAAACAATAAGTACTATATCAGCCATTTAGTTCTTCTTTCATAATTTTATCATGCTCATCTGATAACCATTGGTCGAGCCACTTGTTACCTGTTGAGTAATCGTTGATGGTTTCGTAGAATTCGTTGCCGTGTACGATGAATACCCATGCAGCTTGCTTGCCTTTTTCTAATAGGATTAGTGTTGAACAGTCACATGCTTTACATTCTTGCCATGCTTTGTCCTCATCGTAACCTTCGTATGCAGGTTGATTATGGTAAAGGTGATCTTCTTCGTACCATACTTGCAATTCATAACCTACGTCAACCGCTGCTTTCATTAAGCGGTACGCAATATCGTTATTCATCGGATTGTTCCTTATTGACTATGTATGCTGCCCACATCGCACAGTAGTTTATCATATCAATCAGTGAGTCTTCAAGAGATTCGAAGTTTGTATGCTCTTGATCTAACACTGAGCGCATTCGTAAATACTTTGTGTGAACCATTTGCATGTAGCTAAGATCGCCGAATGGGAAGTAGTCTTCTTCTTCGAACTGCGAACCTTGATAATCTTTTGATTTCTGTTGCTTTAGCGCGGCAGCTTCTTCTAGTATTTTAAGAGCTGTCATTTTTGCCATATTATTTCCTTTCGGGATATATTCGGGTATAAGTCCCTTTAGAAGAAACTTAAAATTTGCTCTTGTTAATTGGCCGCGAATGCGGACAATCGTTAAGTAGAGCTCTACCTAAAGGGACTTATACAATGTCTAAAGTTAAGATGCATCCTAACAGTTTACGTAACCTTACAGGAGCTTGGGATAGTGAAAGTGCAAAGGAAGCACAATTACTAGGAGCTGCTAAGAAGAAAGCTAATAGACTTGCTAGAGAACAATTAAAATTATCACTTAATTCTTGGAAAGAGTTAAGAGAAGAGCTAAGTGATGACTTTAGTTCTGTTGAGTTATTAAGAGTTCTTGCTATGCAGAAGCTTGAAGAAGGCGATGTGGACGCTGGTGTTGAGATTTTGAAGTCAATTGCTGAGTTTGAACAACCTAAGCTACAACGTATCGATCAGAAGATTGAAGAGGTTGATGCTAGTGAGTTGTCTGATGAGGAGTTGGAAGCAGCTTTGAAACAAATCTCAGAGGAATAATAAAAACCCCGACTATCCGTAATGGATGGCCGGGGCTTTTTTTTTATGCTGGATCGAGAGTACGAGTAAGTGAACGTTCTACTTGATACCATTTAGCGTTAACTCTTGCGAGTGCTTCTTGAAGTATCCATCCTGACAAGGTACATTCTGCGCCTTGATTAGCGAAGAAACTACGGATTTGCCATTCGGGATATTCTTCTGCCCAAATATATTCATCATCAGACATGATGTGTCCATCTTCGAGCATTGAAGCGTACACGTCGTAACGCGCATTGCCTATTTGAACATTTTCAACTGCGATATTCAATTACAACTCCTGTGTTCCATTTGTTTGCTTCAGCTTGAGCTTCTTTCATGGTGTCGAATAGAGCCGGCTTATCAAATTCTGACCATACATTCATTGGCCGTACTAGAGTATACTCGCCGAGCTCTATTTCTATTTCTACTGCGTACTTCATTTGTTTAGCATTCTCATACATGTCAATACTGAATTTTCGTTCAGACAATCAGACCATATGTGGTATAAATATAGAGAACATAATATTAAGACTATACTTGTTGCCACAATGTAGATTAGAGGTTGTGTCATTTGGTGAGCCAATCAAAGATTGACGTACCCGTTGAAGAACGTGATACGAATTTACCTGATGATGAATCACGGGCAATTGATAGGTAACCTTTGTTGTTACTAATAGAACCTTTCTTTGCATATCTATTAGTTGTTCTACGGAACATTAGGTTTTTCTTGCCGATTGGACGCATATTAATCATCGTTTTCCCTTTCTGTGATTGATGCGAATGCTGATGGTTGTGCACCACTTAAATATTGTACAACCAATGAGACTTGGTATGTGCTTGCAGTAGTGCCTGATTGAGTTTTAAGCATACGTATTAGTTCTACGTAAGGAAGTGTTTCGTTGGACCAACAGTACATTGCGAATAAATCTTTGATTTCTTGCGATTTATCAACGTTGCTAATCCATTCTTTTACTTTCTTTTCGGGATTTGTATCCCATTCATCGATTTCTTCACCTGTTAACATCGTAACGCCTTCCATCCTACGGGCCATATGTCTTCGAGTATTGAATCGATTTGATTAGCCAATACTCTGGTTTCATATTGTGTATCTGATTTTGTACGCAAGTTGCACATATCAGAAAATGCATCCATACTGCCTGACCAATACCACTCAGTAATCATTGATTGTGGTAGTATCATACGAGCTTGCTCTGGGCATACACCTTCTGCAAGTAGTCTGTCATAATCGTTAACAGCTCGTTGATGGTAGTCGTTTAAGATATTGAATGCAAGATCGTCGTCGCGTAGTGGTTTACCTGAACCTTGCTTTTTATCTTTACTGCGTTCACGTAAACGTAATGGTGTATAGAACTTTGGTTTATCATCTACGTAGCGACGAGATATTTCATTCCACCGTAAGAATTTATGCTTGACAAGTTGCCTTGCTACAAACACAGGAGCTTTACAGTGGAATGTTGCAAAGTTATGGCCGAATGGTGACATATGGCGGTGCTTTGCGAGGTAAGATATAAGCTTTGTATCTTTCTCAGAGAGAATATAAGTAGCTGTATCTTCATCATACTCCGGGTACTCGTGTTTTGCGAATGATACACGGGCAGAGTTTGTGATAGTGTGGTCGCTGCCCATATATTCTATACAGCTAGCGACGATTTGCTTATCCATTAAACTAGTCCTTGCCAGTTATTCCAACCTTTTACTTTTAAAGCGTCAATAAAGGTTGTTTCACAAAAGTTACGGTTGTGCCGCATGCAGAATGACATTACATCCTGCACGCATTGACGCGACACATTATTATCTGCTAGTATTTCTACGAGTTCTACAAAGTGTTTACGTGTCATTAAATTTCTCGCTTGAGCTCATCAGTGATTTCTGTTGACAACTCTTCTTCTAGATCAGTAGTTGCGAAGATGTTTTCAAGCTCGTAAGGCATTTCTTCCATGATAGCTGCAGCTTCTTCGTCTGCACGCGTTTTTATTTCATCTTTGAAAGCCTCAACGATTTCGTTGATTTTCCATTCTACATCACTTTTATATGTTTCTAGTTCATACACTTGTGATTGTAGATCTTCGAGTGCTTGTTCTAGTGTGTGTAACATTGTTAGCCTTTCGCGCTATGGTTTGTACCGTGGAGTCTATCATATTCTTTTATGTGAAGTTGATCACGACCTTTCCATTCGATACGTCGTGCTTGATAGATTAAATCGTCGTGCTTACGTTGTTGCGATGCAGTCATACCAGTTTTTAGTTCACGGCGCATGATAGACATTGCGTGTGTATCTTCACCTACATAAACATCGAAATGTGTAGCATGGCGTTGCGGTAAGTACGAGTAGTACACAGCGTTGTGCATCCAGCCATCTTTTGCTGCAGCTTCTACGCGCGGGCCACGAGGCATGATACGTACGCGTAGTATTTCAGCTTTGCTTGTTGGATGAAGCCGTAGCCATTTCCGCGCTGTCTTGTTGTGTTCTTGCACGGTTGCTTTGATTTCTGTTAGGTTTTTATCTTTTAAGCTTGTGATTGTACCACGGTAGTCAATGGTACGTGGACCACCTTGTTTGCTTTTGAGATATTGCATTGGTTTTATCCTTTCGAAAAGTGGTTTTCACTTTAAGCAGATTCTCGATCATAGTGTGCTTGAGCTGGTGATATTCCGCATATTTTTAGCTTTACTACATTTTTTACGTAGTTTGCTACTGCGATTGCACACATAGGTCCATTATCAGAGAAGTCTGTTATTAACTGTGATAACTGTTCTGGAGTTTCTGGAGTGACTACGATGTTGTTGCTGATGTCTTCAATTTTAGTTAGTACATCGTTTAGCAGATTTCTTTGCAGCTCTACTATTCTTACATCTGCTTCGAAGTTAGTCATGGCTGTATCATATCCTTCATCATAACTTGCCATTTGAGATTGTTCGACACCTGCTTCGTAACCTTCACATCTGCCTTCGAAGTATTCTTCCTCTGCAGTTTCACGAAGTAAACGAATGATGTCGTCAGTTATTTTAGTAAGTCTTGGACTTGTAGCCCACGTTTCTTCGTCAGTCATTATTCTTTTCACTTTCTAAGTTGTATATGGTTTCGCCATTTTCATTTTCAGTTATGAAGCCGTTTTCGACACCCATTTTTACTGCTGCGCATTCTAATGCGATCCATGCTTCAAACTCAGAATATTCTTCGCCGATTTCCATGAACACAGAGAATTCCTTATCTGATGACTCGTACATATTTAGTTGGAACACTTCACGTTCTGTAGTCTTTTTACGTTTGCGTTCTGTGAAGTCTATTACGTTACGGTTGTTCTGTTCCGTCACCGGTCTCGCCTCCATATCGTTCTACATCATCATCTTGAAGTACGTGGCCGACTAAAAGGAAGAGCTCTTCAGCTTCTTCGCGTGTCATAACTAAGCCATGCTCGCCTTCTATTAAGAGAAAGATTGTGTTACCTTTCTCATCTTTTGATTTCTTAAAGTCCATACGTTGCCTTTCGTTAGTTGAGCATTAAGATTATAAATCGAATTATGAAAAGTGATACAAGAATTGTTGATAAAATAATCATTGGCACCTCGTTATTGAATAAGATGCCAATGGCGTTTGTATATGTGTAAGCTACCTACATTCCATTCTATTGGACCTACGAATACGTCAAGATCTAATGCGAGCTGGAAGGATACGGAACGTTGCCATGCGACATCATTCATATAGCCGAATACTGCATCGTTGCTACGCATGTTAACTAAAGTGTGCAAATATTTGTTACGTATAAAGTACTGTACGTTTGTTGTGCACATGTGGTCGTTCATGCCGTTTGTGCTATCATCGCGGTGCATTGTAGGACGTGTGTAGTACATTACGGCGCGACGACTGCATGGGTTATGACTTAACTCGTTCCATACGTTTGTATATTGATGGCCGTTTTGTGCGCTGTAAATTGCCCAGCCGTAGTTGCTGTTGATGTTACCATCTTTATCTGCTACGGATTTCCATATCTGCACTTCTTTTCCGTATAGGTCGAAGAGGTAGTTTACGTTACAGCGTTTTGATTGGTACCAGAGTAACTCTGCGGCTATGTAGTCATCGTTTGGTGTGCCGAAGATTGAACCTGAATCTGCTGTGAAGGATGCGTTGATGATTTCGTATGTATCATTTTGAAATACATTGCGTTCTTTCAGGTCTCTGAATTGTTCTCGTATATACTCTACGTTTCTTACCATACTAGTCCTTTCTAGTGCATTTTGGATTTATCAAAGTCTGATGTAGTCATAAGCACTTCATGTGCTATTCGTCTTTTAGCTATATATTCTGCTTCTTCCCATTCTAGGAAGCAACCTTCTTGTATAGCTTCTTTTATTATTTCTTCTGTTTCTTTCAGTAGCATGTTTTTGAAACGTGCCATTGGTTCTACTCCTTTCTTGATGTCGGTTAGTGTCGGCGTAATAGGTTAACGTCCCGGTCTTATAGAGGTTGTGAGTGCCTGCAATATAAGAACCGGGACGGTCCACGCTCCTCTACGGTGAGGAACTGAAAGGAACAAAGGTTCCTACAAACCGGAGAGCGGTGGATAGTATTGGTGAGAGGGAAAAGGAATCGAACCTTTTTACCTAGACAATTAGGCTCCTTCTGTATTGTCACAGATAAGGATTAGCGCACCAGCGTCCTTCCCTATACTCTACGGTACCTAGTAGAGTATAATTCTATTAGTGTGGATGTTTCCAAGTCCTCCACGAGACTTTTAAATTCTTTGAGCAGTTTATCCTGATGCTCAGCAGCGCACTACACGGGTAGGACTCGAACCTACAAACCCTGCTATTGCAGTCCATGCCTGATTTCCAAATAGGTTAGGCGGACGTGTACTTTATTGAGACTTTTGTTTGTTGCTAGCGCTGGTAGTCTCTTCTCAACCAGTCTAACAGGATCCCATATTCCTTTTCTCGTGTTAGGAGAAACGCACCGTCGTTATGGGCCGAGGTGTATTTGAATTCTGTCCGTTTTAATGTCGGTTAACATGTAGGTTCCATGTCGGTTTGACAAATTTATTACGGCCGCTGAGGAGCGGGAGAAATCCTCAGCGGCCGTGGGTGGCTCATAAGAGCCTAGAACAGTTCAGGTTCCGGTGCGGCCTCTGCGTTGCCATCAGAGACAACATTGAAGTCCATACCAGGTTCATATTTGACATGGTTCGTAACCTGAACTGCGGTGAGAGAGCCCGAAACGCCTTTGCGTCCCGCATTCTCATATGGGTATTGCCATACGATAACGTTACCTTCGCTACCGTTGCCAATCATACCGTCGAGTGGTGCTTTGTTACCATCAACGACGCGAACTTTTCCATTATCGGAGCCATCGCGTTTCTTAGCGTTACGCTTAAGAGAGACGGTGAATTTACCATCACGCTCTTTAACGTTTAGCCAATTAGCTGACCATTCTTCTGCAACCTCTTTACTCTCAGTTGCGATTTGGAGCTCATAGATTTCAACTCCGAATGGGTTAGTTGGTGTGTCTAAACGTGCCCAGTTAAGTTCAACGTTAGAGATGAGATAGTTACGTGGTTGTGTAAGCATTAGGTTTATCCTTTCCTAGAAGATGCTTGAGGTTAACTTGTTGTTAATTGACCGCGGATGCGGGCAATCATTACGTATAGTAAAGTACGTTAAGAATGAAGAGGAACGATAAGAGTATAAAGAATATACCTTGCCCCTTTCTTTCTTGGAGAGACAATATTGAACCAATGAGGAACAATAGAGTTATTGGGAGTAACATTAGAGGATTACCTTATAGTAGAGTTAAGCCCCCACCTAAAGGGACTTATACTTCTGAAGTTACGTTATCATACCCTTTTTGACGCAGATGTGCCAGCATATTCTCTACACGAAACTTAGGCATCGTGCAGTAGTATATACCATCAATGAAGATGCGACAAGGTATGAAGTGTTTCTTTGAGTATTGCATTGTATTACCTTTCGTTACGGTTAGACGGTTCGCTCCTAGGTCCTCACAGACCCTACAACGCGCTCGAGTACCATCGGGATACACCGAGGATACGGTAAGTGGCGTGAAGGAACGCCAAGGGAGCTCCAGAGATGGACCGTGGATACGGGCCATTAGGTATAGTGAGGTACGGTGAGGGCCTGGTGCAACAGTGAATCTGGGTGCAACCTTTACTTCTCCCCCTCTTCCTATGTAGGTGTCGGTGGGGCCAGGATGTAGGTGTCGGAAAACATGTAGGTGGACTAGACGGTTTGGATAAAAATATACCTCCAGTATTAGTTGGAGGTATAAGTTTTGTTAGGAGGATTCAGGTTCGTACCAGAAGTAGTCTGATTCGAGGAATTCAGATATTGGTAGTGGAGTGTTGTAGCCACCGTGGTAAGGATTAGTTGGGCGGGTTAATCCTTGGGCAATGAGTGCGGGGTCGTCAACGGTGATGTTGATGTAGTCGCAGCCGGTGAATTCGTTATCAGATGTAAATGAAAGAAACTTTTGTGGAGTTAGGTTCATTTCAAATGATGTTGAATCGTGTTTAGTAGAGTAAATTGTGATAATGTATGGAGTGGTGCCGTTGAGTGTATCGTTGGAGGTAATCATGGAGTGGTTCCTTTGTTATGAAAGTGAAAGTAAATATTGTTGAAGATAATTTATGAATATAAATTAAAAAGAGAGATGAGATAGAGTGAGAGGGTGAGGGGAGGAGGTGGGAGAAGGGTGAGAGGAGGAAAGGGGGGTATGGGAATTATAGTGGTAGGTATATATATTTACCTTACTTTATACGCTTATCCCCACAGGCACCAGCTAGCTCACCCTAAAGAATACATGGGGGCTACCCAATATATTGTATAAGTCCCTTTAGAAGGACTAAAAATAAAAATAATTCCTAGAGAGGAAAAGCGTATGATTGAGGTCCTCGCGTTAGCTGGCGCCATTACACAAATTTCAGGTGCTATAAGTAGTAGTATTCAAGCGGGAAGGGATGTTTCGGATCTCCTACCCCACTTTGGAAGATTAGCAAAACTAGATACAGAGATACAACTCGCAGAGAATGGGAGACATAAAGGCCCGTTAGGTAGACTAACCTCATCTGAGGAGGAAGGTTTTGCAATTGCTCAAGCGAAGATGAAACATAAGGAGTGTATGGATAATTTACGCTCAGTATGTCGTTTATATGGACCACCTGGTATGTGGGATCTAGTTGTAAAGGAACAAGCAGCAGCCAGGCAACGTCATAGAGAAGAATTAGAAGCTCAAGCTAAAGCTAGGGATCAGATGTTCTGGGGTATATCCATATGCGTAGGTGTAGTAATATTCCTAGGTGGATTATATGGGATGTATATAGGATTAGATTCTATGGTTAATGGATGAAGACTATAAGAGGACAATAGTCTGTTATGGATAAAAAACAAGCAAAAGCTTTATTAGTGGAGAAGAAAAGGCGGGAGAAGTTAAAAACTTATGAGACCGACTTTACTTCTTTTGCTTCAGAGCAGATAAAGATTATAACGAAGGATACGGGGCAAGGCTTCATCCCCTTCACATTTAACGAATGCCAAAAGCAAATCACCACTGCTTTAGAAAAACAATATAAAGAAACTGGAAGAGTGCGAGCTATTGTGCTTAAAGCACGCCAGCAAGGCATTAGTACTTACTGTGCTGGTCGAGTATTTTGGAAATCATACTATTCTCCCCACTCACGTTCTGTTGTTATGGCTCATGACTCAGCTACTTCAGACGCTTTATTTAATATGTCTAAAAATCTCATTAAGAATATGGGAGGGGATATAGCGCCGAAGGAGGTAAGGTCTAACGCGAAGGAGATTATTATTAATTCCCCCGCGATGCCTAAAGATACAACAGCATCTTATCGTCTCTACACAGCTGGCTCACCAGAAGCAGGGAGGGGAACAACTCCCACCATTGCGCACCTATCAGAGGTTGCGTTTTGGCAGCATGATGAGAAGATCTTAGCCGGTTTATTCCAGGGTATATCCCAAGCTGAAGGTACAGAAGTAATTCTAGAATCAACAGCTAATGGTGCTCAAGGTGAATTTTACCGGTTGTGGAAGGGTGCTGTAGCAGGAGAGAATGAGTACTTACCTATTTTCCTCCCATGGTTTATTACTCCAGAGTATAGACGTACTGCTCCAGAAGGTATGGAGCTGGACATGGAGGAGGATAAGTTAAAGGAGAAGTTTTCTCTTGATAATGACCAACTCTACTGGAGAAGGTTAAAGATAGCAGAAGGTGGGAAGATAAAGTTCCAACAGGAATACCCATCCACACCTGATGAGGCATTTATTGTCTCCGGTGCTAATGTGTTTAACGTAGAGAAGCTCGACGCTCTCATACCTCGTCCCCACTCTCGTCGTTCTGAGTGGGATGCTTCATCTAAAATGTTTGATGAACATAAAGAAGGTAACCTATTGATATGGGATTATCCCCAATGGGAAGAGCCTTACGTAGTAGGAGCTGATGTTTCTTTAGGGGTTGGCCAAGATTACTCCTGTGCGGTGGTGTTAAATAAGAAATATGAGGTATGTGCCCTATATAGAAGCAATAGAATAGACCCTTCCTCATGGGGAGAACTACTATTTTACTTAGGTCGCTACTATAATAACGCATTTCTCGCTGTAGAATCTAATTCTATGGGCATTGCAACATTGCAAAAGCTAGACCATATGGGCTATATTAACCTCTACAAGCAGACAAAGATTGCAAATGTTAGCAACGAATCTGGTGAAAGACTAGGTTTCCGCACTACCTCTGCGACTAAGCCTGCAATTATAGGTAATTTAAAGAATCTTATAGAGAATGAGGAGATTATGATCCCCTCCCCTCAAATGATTCAAGAATTAAAAGATTATATCGCAACCGAAAGTGGAAAAACAGAAGCAGCACCTGGCTGTTATGATGATAGTGTTATATCTCTCGCGATTTGCGCGGAAGTTTTACGCACCCACTGGGATCGGTTGATGACGAAGAATGTCTCCTGGACAGAACGTGTAGGAGATTTTAAGCCAGACAATACACCCTGGCTATAAAGAATTCCGCATGTCCTCAGCTCACGGTGGCTGGGCGCGGAAGAGCCACCAACTTAGACAGTTCGATAGACCCGCAGGAGGGAAGGACATGCGTTACAATGAGCAGGCCGTGCAGCCTGAGAAAGAAAGTAAAAAGAAAAAGAGTGAGAAGAAGGAAAAGCCTCGAGAGATGGATAAGCCCGGCTCTTACACTACGGAAAGTTTAAAACCCCTAAAATCCCCACCATTAATGGGGTCTAACCCTTGGTCAGTGTGATTAATATGGATGGATATAAACAAAAAGTAAGTGATGAGCAGCTAATTAATCTAGTCGAATCCGGTGTACAAAACTCCGTAGGTGATTGGCTTAACTCTTCTGATCTCGCTAGAGAGCGATTAAAGTCTACATATGAGTATGCTGGTGTTCCTGAGTTCCACTTAAAACCGCAAGGTGTGTCAAGTATTGTTGATACATCCACTACGGAAGTTATTGAAGCTTACACAGCTATTCTCTCAGAATTATTCCTTAATAATGGGAAGTTAGCAAAATTTGAACCTATGGACGATAGTCCAGCGGGGTGGAATAAAGCTCACGAAGCTTCTATGTTGACTAACCATGCTATATTCAAGCAGAATAAAGGGTGGGAACTATTACAAACGTGGATTAAGTCCGCTCTCCTATGGAAAAACTCTATCATCCGATGGGATTATATAGAGGACTACCAGTATAAAATTGAAGAGTATGATGAAATAACTCCAGAGCGTTTAGACCTCCTCCTCTCAGAGGATGGTGTAGAGCTAATCGGTGATTTGAAATACGATAATAAAATTAGTGAAGTTGTTGATCCTCTCGCAGAACCTATCGATGCGCAGCTTATCTATAAAGATGTGCGTATACGTAGGAAGAAGGATAAGTCTCGCGTTCGTATTGAGAATATTCCACCTGAATCTTTCCGTATATCCCGTGATGCTAAATCAATAGATGATGCTGTCTTTGTAGGTATACAAGTTGAGATGACGCGGAGTGAGATCCGTAAACAATGGCCAGATATTGTAAGTTCATGGAGCGAAGATGACTGGAACGAGTTGGGAACAGATGACGGTTGGATGGGAAGTACTCGCTACTCCCAAGACGTTGCCGCGAGAAAGTTCGTCACAGGACAAGAGTATTGGCAAGGAAGCGCCAGCACAGAGCACTTCCCCCTTGAAGCAAACCGCCCAGTAACAATTACCGAATGCTGGATGAATGTTGATAGGGATGGTGATGGTATTGCAGAGCTAAAGCATTTCATAGTTATAGGTAGTACTATATTGTATGAGTGTGATGTGGATATGGTTCCACTAGCTTGTCTCTCCCCTATAGATATTCCATTTGAATTCTATGGTTTGAGCTTAGCGGACTTTGCACGTTCATCTACTCTAGCCTCAACAGCTATTTTACGTGGATTTGTAGAAAACACCTACCTTACAAACTACGCACCAAAGCTAGCAGATCCAAACGTTGTAGATTTCTCTGCGTTACAGAATATGAAGCCAAAGCAGATTGTTCCAACGAATGGAAATCCAGCAGCCGCAGTATCTTCACTCCCACCTGAAACAATATCAACAGGCACAGTTCCCCTACTCGAACACATACAGCTTATAAAAGAACAAGCTACTGGGATGAGTAAGGCGGCTCAGGGATTGCAGGATGAATTGTTTGTGTCTGGTAATAGTGAAGCTAAGTTAGCTGCAATACAGACCGCTTCTCAAAAGCGTATCCAACATATTGCTAGACGTTTCGCAGAGACTGGATTAAAGCGCCTATGTAAAGGTGTTTACCAAACGATGCGTGAGTGTGTGAATACTAAGGTTAAGATGAGGTATGATGGAGTTTACTTAGAAGTAGACCCACAAGAGCTACCCCATGAAATGGAGTGCACAATTTTCTTAGACCTCGGCGAAAACTCAAATGCTAATCAAATACAGAAGTTAACTAAGGTTGGCTCTGAGATTCTACCTGCTTTAAATGAGCAAGGTGCTGGTATGGTGGTTAAACCCCAAGCTCCAGCTATACTCGCTACTAAACTAGTAGAAGCTATGGGATTAGATAGCAATGATTTCTTAGAAGATTACACTACGGATGAGTTTAAGCAGAAAGCCGCTAAATCTGTGGAAGAGCAAACTAAGAATAACATGGAACGTCAGCAGATGGAAACGGCTAAGCTCAAATCAGATGCTGCTTTAGCAGACGCAAATGTTTCATTTACTAATGCTCAGTCTAAAAATACTATGGATGATAATGCTAAGCAACTCGCCGTAGCCATTGATAGACACTTCCAAGAGTGGGCTGATTTGGAAATCAAAGCTGCTAAAGAGGGTATGGAGAAGCCGGTACGTCCAGACTTCAATCAAATCATACAAATGGCAAAAACAATTATTAACCCCCCAGATAAAGGACAATAATGGATAAGTACAAAAAGACAGCTGAGAAGAGGCTGACACAGAAAGTACATCCTGATGAGTTAGCGAAGGAGGCTCTGGTTAACGCAGAGTTCTCCGCTCGCGAGCGTGAAGCATTCTTTACAAATGCGTACGGAGAGTTGCTAGTCGACTACTTCATTTCCTGGTTAAAAACAGAACCGCATGAGATGAAGACGAGGGAGTTTATTTATAACTCGGCTCTCGCTTTGGGAGATGTAAAAGCTAAACTTATCGGATACGAAACTTACGGGCGCAACATGGCCCACATATCAGAGGACATTGAGGATGCACAAGATTGATAGAGCGCAACTCGAACAGAATTATAAAGACATGATTAATCTACTCGAGTATGACTCGATGCGTAGTCCGGGCAAGGCGAAGTTAAACTGCCAGCCTCTCTACGCTTTATATAATTTGCTGGATAGACTTGAAAAAGCTCCAGCTAAGCCTACTAAGAAAAAGGAGGCATGAAATAGATGAGCACAGACACCTCTACCCAAATGGATGACATGTCAAACTCAGGTCCATCAGAACAAGAGCTCCTGGATGCTGTGATGCGTAACTCCCCCTTAATGGAGGAGGAAGGTATCCCGCTACCCGAAGGGGAGACGAGTGAAGAGGACCCGGTGGAATCAGGGCAGGAAGAAGACCCAATCCCTGAGGAAGTCGTTAGTGAAGACGAAGAAGAGGAAGTTGAAGATAGTCTAGAGGAAGATGAAGGTGAGGATGCCGGTGAAGAGCCCGCTACCCAAGAACCTGATGTCTACACTATGGAAGATCTTGACTTGGATGCAAAGGTTTCTCTCAAAATTGATGGAGAAGAAGTTGCAGTAGCCTTTAGTGACCTTATCAAAGGTTACTCTACCGAACAGAGTCTTTCTAAAAAGGGTCGCGAACTCGGTGAAGCGAGAAAAGCGTTAGAAGACGAGCGAACAGCTAAGTTGAAAGAGTTGGAAGCCACTGTAAGCGTAGCTAATGAAGTTATGTCCACAGCCGAGCAAACCTACTCAAAACAGTATCATGATTTCGAGGCAAAGATAGAAAAAGCTAGAGAGGATGGTGATACGTTTGAGCTTAGTGAGTTGAAAGATAAGAGGGAGCAAGCACAAAAGCGTTATTGGGCTGCACGTAACAAACGTGAGCAAATGCTTAAGCAAGCTACTGAACAGTATCAAACAGCTCAGCAAGAAACCTTCCAACAGGAAATTGAAACCTTTATGGATACAATTCCAGACTATATTCCTGATTTTAATGAGGATGTTGCGGGTAAAATCCGGGACTTCGCGTTAGATAAAGGAATACCTGAAACCATGCTAGAAAGCGTTACAGATCCTGCGATCGTAAAGTTTATAGATGATTACAGGCGTTTGGAACAGGGAGTTTCTAAAGGGTCTGCTAAAAGAAAAGCAGCGCCTACTAAGAAAGTTCCTGCTAAAAAGGCAACTCCTGCTAAGAAGAAGGAAGCTGATAAAGCAAAGATGGTTAAGGCTCGAGCATTTAAACAAGATGCTTCTGAGCAAGATCAAATGGACTTCTTACGTCAATACGCTTCAAAATCTCTAAATCTATAAGTGGGGATAAAACCCCAGGAGCAATGTAATGACTCAACATTTAAGCGGTCGCGTAACGACCGGACCAAGCCAGCGCGGTAATGGAGCTGGCGTATCAGAGCGGGAAGATCTTGCGAATTTTATTTCCATGATTACTCGTGATGAAACACCTTTTATTTCTTCTATTGGGAAATCAAAAGCAACTGCCATCTATCACGAATGGCAAACTGACGAGCTACAGGCTCCAGGCAATTCACGTATCGCGGAAGGGCAAGACTATGTCAAGCCAGGTTCTGGTTCTCAAACTCCAGCCACAGGCGCTGAGTTCGATCCAGTAGGACCTCACCGCACACGTCTGGGTAACTACACTCAGATCAACGGTAAAACCATCGCTATCTCCGGCACTAAGCGTGCAGTAGACCAAGCTGGTGTTGCCGATGAGTATGCCTATCAGTTGAAGAAGCGCGGTACTGAAATGCGTCGCGATATTGAAATGGATATTGTTAACTCAGCTAACGTATCTGCTTCTTTCGCAGCTCAATCAGGTTCTGCAGCTCGTACAACTGGTGGTTATAACGCGTGGGTTAATAACGTGAATAACGTTGTTTACGCTGGAACCTCAGCTGAAGCTGGTAGTGCAACTGCCGCTCACGTACCTACATCTTCTGAAGCAGGAGTTGGTACATTCTCATGGGCACCTGCAACAACTGTTGCTAACCGTGCTGCTTTGGCTCTCACAGATATTGATGCAGCAATGCAGAAAATCTATGAAGCTGGTGGTAAGGCTAGCCGCATCATGGTGTCTCCAAAGCTACGTCGGGACTTCTCTGACTTGATGGTATCTGATTCTGGTGTTCGTCGTAACATCGATGAAGGTGGTAAACTCCGTCAATCAGTAGACGTTTATATGTCTGACTTTGGTGATCTTATGGTAGTTCCTAACTACATCATGGGTCTTGAGACAGCTGGCGCGACTACAACTGCGACAAGCAACGATTCATATAAAGATGCATCAGCGTTGATTTATGATCCACAGTGGTTTGCTATGGCGGCTCTACGTCCAACTCAAGAAGTTGACGTTGGCCAGAAAGGTGACTCAACTGTTGGTATGCTTATCGAAGAATTCTCTTTGGAAGTTAAGAATCCAAAAGGATGTGGCGCAGTCTACAACCTTAAGTAAAAGTTTGAGGGAGGGTATTTTACTCTCCCTCTTTTTTATCATGTTGATAGGAGAAAAACATGTACGTAATTCAAGCAAATTTGACTAATTCAAGTGGTGGTGCAGTCGCCGTCTTAGGACATTCCATCGCAGCAAACTCTACTGAAGCCGTCATCCTCCCTGCAGATAAATGCACGTGGCAAGTTGCAGATAACGCAGCAGGTGGATACCAGATCTCAGATGTTAAATTCCATGATGGAGTATCAGCATCCGTGGATCCAGCTGCAAGTGGAAGTATTGCTGGTGCTTATAACTTTGGCTACATCGGTAAGTCAGGTCGTTTCGTGGAGATGGCGTAATGGCTAAATGGGTATTAGGATTAAACAGTAAGAATAGTGCTATTACCTCAACTGTAGACTACTCAGATAAAAATTATGTAGACTTCACAGTCTCTCAGCATAATACAGATGCTATTATGAAGGAAGTACAGAGGGATCGTGATATTCTAGCAGCTGAGAAAAAAGTGGGTTCATGGCGTAAAGCCTTTACAGTTCCAGATATTGTAGCAATAGAAATCCTTCAGAAGTATGGATTGGATCTTCACGAACCAACATTCATGTCTGATAAGGGGAAGATGGATAAATTAAAGTACATTGTAAAAACAGAGTACCCACACCTTCTCATAAGCACGTAGGAGAGTGTAATGGCTAAGTACGTAGAAATGATACAAAAGGTTCGCAATTGGGCGAATAGAGATAATGCTGTTCTCTCCGATGCGACTATTGAGGAGATGTTACGTTACGGCATTGACGATGTTTATAGGACTTTACGAGTAGCACCTTTAGAAGCGCTTAAAGTATATACTGTAAGTGTTGGCTCAGGAGAAGCTAAAAATTCTCTAGTAATTCCATCCGATCTGATTGAACCTATTCAGTTAAGGAAAAGAGATACACAGCAAGGGTCGGGAACTAATTCCATATACTCCTACAATGTTTACTCTAATAAATCAGATATTCAAACATTTAATGAAGATGCATTCCATTACGGTGAGTATCGCTATACAAGACAGCAAGGAAACTTTTTGTTAAACCCAGAGTTTAAAAATGGGGAAGTATATGAACTATTGTACTATCGTAGGCTTGCAGATTTAGATGCTGTTTACACAGTTACACCAACTAACAATTCCGCTAGTAACTTGCTCTATCACGCAACACGATCTGGATTGTTATCTTCATTTAATACCGAAATGGGTAATACTGCTGAAACTAATGTTGCCGATTATGTAGATACTTCTCCTCGTTTTACTAACAATGTTGTTGAAGTAACTAATAGTAATAATGGGTCGGGCCAAACATATGCGGGTATGACCGCCGGGTTTTACATCGGTAAAGAATCTCCTAATTGGTTAAGAGATAGTAATGAGAAAGCAGTGCTATTCGCAGCTTTAAAGCAAACGTTTGATTTCTTAAATGACATTGAAGGTCAGCAAATCTACGCTGCAAAAGCTGCAGAGGAAGTATTCCAATTAAATAAAGAAGATCAAGCAAGGAACAATAGTGGTGGCACGGTGCAAACCTCATTCTATTCGAACTTAATATAGGGAGGTTGATATGTCTGGCGGATTATTTGAAACAGAAGATGACACCGATATTATCGACAATACTTCAGGTGGACTATTTGCTAATGGGGAAGTTGGCGATGTAATCGCAAGTTTTGAGGTAGCAGCGGAAGCAGCTAAGGATGCAGCAGTAGCAGCTCAAGCAGCAGCTGAGACCGCAGAGACAAACGCTGAGACTGCTGAAACGAATGCGGCTACTTCAGCTACAGCAGCTGCGGGTTCTGCAACTTCGGCGGCAGCGAGCGCAACTACTGCAACTACTCAAGCAAGCACGGCTACTACTAAAGCAAGTGAAGCTGCCACGTCCGCGTCTACAGCTACTACGCAAGCTGGTATCGCAACGACGAAAGCAGGTGAAGTAGCTTCGTCTATAACTGCAGCCGCATCAAGTGCGACTAGCGCAGCCACAAGTGCAACAACCGCTACTACTAAAGCAAGCGAAGCAAGTGCGTCTGCAACTACAGCAGCGACGCAAGCAACGAATGCCGCGTCTAGTGCAACTGGTGCCGCTAATAGTGCATCAACTGCGAGCACTCATAAAACAGCTGCTGAAACTGCAAAGGCAGCGGCTGAGACTGCGAAGACAGCTGCTGAGACTGCTAAGGCTGCAGCTGAAACCGCAGAGACTAATGCAGAAACTGCGGAGACTAATGCGGAAACTGCAGAGACTAATGCAGCAGCTAGCGCCACATCCGCATCCACTAGTGCGACTAACGCAGCTGCTAGCGCAACTTCTGCAAGTAGTTCTGCATCTACAGCGACTACTCAAGCAAGCACGGCTACTACTAAAGCAAGTGAAGCTAGCACATCTGCTACAAACGCTGCAACAAGTGCAACAGCTGCTGCTAACTCAGCAACCGCCGCAGCTAGCTCCGCGACAAGCGCTTCAAGCAGTGCAACCACTGCAACCACACAAGCATCCACTGCAACAACTAAAGCTAATACTGCAACAACAAAAGCAAGTGAAGCATCAACTTCCGCAGCAAGCGCATTATCGGCTAAAACAGCTGCTGAGAGTGCTAGAGACAGTGCACTATCAGCTTTTGATAATTTTGACGATAAATATTTAGGTGCTAAATCTTCTGATCCTACTGTTGATAATGATGGAGACGCTTTAGTCTCTGGCGCATTATACTTCAATACAACTAATGATATAATGAATGTTTACACAGGGAGCACATGGGTAGCAGCTTACGCTTCATTATCCGGTGCTTTATTAGTTGCAAATAACTTAAGCGATGTTAATAGTGCTGGTACTGCGGCTACTAACATTGGGTTAGGTACTGGCAGTTCTCCAACTTTCGCTGGAGCTACTATAAATGGAAACATATCTGTAACCGGTACTGTCGATGGTAGGGATGTTGCAGCAGATGGAACGAAGTTAGATGGCGTTGAAGCTAATGCTACTGCTGACCAGACTGCAGCAGAAATTAGAGCGTTAGTAGAAAGTGCAAATGATAGTAATGTTTTCACAGATAACGACCATACTAAGCTAAACTCAATTGAGTCTAATGCTACTGCCGATCAAACCGCTGGCGAAATTGAAGCAATTGTAAATCATGATAATTTGCAAGGGTTTGTCGCAGCGGAGCATATCGATTGGACAAGCGACCAAGGCTCAACAAATATACATACGGGTAATTATGTAAATACTACTTACTCTGTTGGTGACGGCGGACTTACCCAGAAAAACTTTACAACCGCGTTAAATACAAAGCTTAGCAACATTGAGGACAATGCGACCGCAGATCAAACGAATGCTGAGATAAGAGCCGCCGTTGAGGCAGCAACCGATAGCAACGTCTTTACTGACGCAGACCATAGCAAGCTAAATGCTATAGAAGCATCCGCAGACGTTACAGATACAGCAAACGTAGTGGCGGCACTTACAGCAGGGACTAATGTTTCTATTGCGGCAAATGGTACTATTAGTTCTACAGACACAAACACAACGTATAGTGTGGGTGACGGTGGCTTAACTCAGAACAACTTTACGAATACGCTAAAGTCAAAACTGGACGCCATCGAAGCCAATGCAACTGCAGACCAAACGAATGCTGAGATAAGAGCCGCCGTTGAAGCAGCAACCGATAGTAATGTTTTTACAGATGCGGACCACACTAAGTTAAATGGTATAGCTGCAAGTGCTAACAACTACTCGCATCCTAACCACAGTGGGGAAGTTACATCTTCTGGGGATGGGGCAACGATCATCGCTGATAATGTTGTGGACGAGGCGAATTTAAAAGTCAGCAACGCCCCGACGGATGGTTACGTCTTAACAGCAAGAAGCGGAAACACTGGTGGGTTAACTTGGGAAACAACTGCTGTGTCTGTTGGTGGCTCAACAGGTGTTGACTTTAATGATAATGTTGCAGCACGTTTTGGAACGGGAAATGATTTATCTATATATCATGGTGGTTCGTTTAGTATTATAAATAATCTTGGTGCTTCTACTACTCCTCTTATTATTGGAAATGATGGAAATGACCAACAGATAAGAATAAGAACTAAGAAAACTAGTGAGAGTGGAACAACTAATATTTTCATTGCAGATGGAGCAACAGGAGAAGCACAGCTTCTACATTTAGGTAGTGAAAAACTTGCAACTAAATCAACAGGTATTAGTGTAACAGGCAATATTGGTGTTTCAGGCACCGTAGACGGGCGTGATTTAGCCAGCGACGGTACAAAATTAGATGGTATATCTGCGGGTGCCAATGTTGGTATTGCAACGACAGGCGGCACGTTTACGGGCGATGTTACTTTTCAGGGTGGTACTTCTGGGAAAGATATTGTCTTCGATAGATCAGATAATGCTTTAGAGTTTAATAATGATTACGTTAAGGCTAAATTCGGCAGCGGCTCGCAGATGGAATTATATTATGCCAGCGCTGAAGGCTCAAACATAAGATCAATTGTAGGTTCTACTGGGTATCCGTTGTCTCTTTGGGGTTCAGATGTTCGCATTAAAGATCCTAACGGAAACACTATTTTGAGGTCTGATGGAACATCCGCAGAACTGTATGAAGATGGTGCAAAGAAACTCGAAACAACATCAGCGGGTATCGACGTAACTGGCAACATCACTGTCTCAGGCACGGTTGATGGTCGTGATCTTGCGACTGATGGCTCAAAACTTGATGGCATCGCCTCTAGCGCAAACAATTACGTTCACCCTAATCATAGTGGTGAAGTTACATCTTCCGCTGATGGTGCTACGGTTATAGCCGACAATGTTGTGGATGAGGCTAATTTAAAAGTATCTAACTCACCCACCAATGGTTATGTCCTCACCGCGCAAAGTGGAAACACAGGTGGGTTGACTTGGGCAGAAGCTGCAAGTGGTGCAGACCTTTATGCTGCGAATCCTTCAAGTGCTACTGATCCAACAGCAAGTGGTACAAATGCAATAGCTATTGGGGATGATGCGGTTGCTTCTGGTGTTGCTTCTGTGGCGTTTGGTCAACAAACTGATGCGACAGGTACAAATGCGATTGCGATAGGTAGTGGCGCTCAAGCAACTCAACCTCATGCCGTTGCTATTAGAGCTACTGCTAGTGCAAGAGAAAGTACTGCAATTGGTGTAAATAATATTGCAAACGGGGCAGTAGCAGCAGGAGAAGGGTCTATGTCCCTTCAGGGTTCTTATGCCTCTGGTGCAGACAGCTTCGCAGCGGCTATAGCTACTAACAGCAGTTCCTATGGTGCTACTGGTGCAAATAGCGTGGCGATGGGGTATCAGGCGAAGGCTACAAATCAATACGGTATTGCTATTGGATACCAAGCACAAGCTATTAATGGCGGTGGTGGTGTTGCTATAGGTCGTGCGGCTAAAGCCTACAATAATGCAATTTCTATTGGGGAAAATGGTTGGGGCGGTGGAACTAATGCTGCTGAAGGTCAAGGTTCTATTGCAATAGGACAAAACAATGCAGCAGAAAAAACAGCTTCGGTTATAATAGGTATCAACGGAAAAGCTAATGTCGTAGGTAAATACGTTTATTCAAATGGCTATTTAGGTGGTCAAGGTAAGGCTCAAACAGGAACCTTTGTTCTCATTAGTGATACTACAAGTGCAACTGCCGAAGCCTTAACCACAAATAACAGCACTGCTTCTACAGACAATCAAATAAACCTTCCCAACAACTCAGTTTATGGCTTCACAGGTACAGTTATTGCGCGTGAAAACTCAGCGCAAACAAACGACTTTGCAGTTTGGGAAATTAAAGGTGGCGCAGTCAGGGCCGCTAACGCAGGAACAACAGCCCTTGGCTCGTACAACATCAACAAAATCAGTGAAAGCACAGGCGCTGCAAACTGGAGTATCGGCCTATCCGCAGACACAACAAACGGTGCGGTGGCAATCACAGTAACAGGTGAGGCATCACACTCCATTCGGTGGGTGGCAACCGTGAATACTACGGAGGTAACGTACTAATGGGTTCAGTCAATTTAGATAACACAGGATCAGGCAGTGCAATTACTCTCTCGTCGGACGGCACTAGCCTTCTGTTAAACGGTACAGCTATCGGTGGTGATCCTGACCTTTATGCCGCTAATAATGCAAGTGCTACTGATCCTACTGCTAGTGGTAATAATTCAGTAGCTATTGGTGATAGCGCCACCGCCGCAGGTGTAAGATCAACTGCACTCACTTATTCTCATGCAGGTGGAACTGACTCATTTGCGGCGGCTATTGGTAACAGTTCAAGTGGTCGTGGCGCACAAGCTGCTAATGCAGTGGCGATTGGTAGCAATGCTTATGTTCAAGCAACCGAAGGTATAGGTTTAGGTTATTATGCTACTATTGGATCAAGTGGTTCAAGGGCTGTGGCGTTAGGTCATTCTTATGCAAATGGTGGAGATAGCTTTGCAGCCGTTATAGATAACAACACTTCTAGCTACGGCGCTACTGGTGCTAATAGTATTGCGATGGGGTATCAGGCGAAGGCTTCTGGTAATTATTCTATTGCTATAGATTATCAATCGCAAGCAACAGGACTTGCATCAAGAGCTATTGGCTATCAGGCACTGGCCTCTGGTACAAACGCATTTGCTCTTGGCAGAAATGCTAATTCAACAGGTGTATATTCGTATGCTATTGGTTGGTCAAAGTCTGCTACTAATGGAAAATTAACCTATGGATCAGGTCAGTTTGGCGCTGTAGGCGATGCTCAAGGTGGTCAGTTTATCCTTCGTGCAGACACTACAGATGCAACAGCAACAGTACTCACAACAGATAACTCAACTGCTGCAAGTACTAACCAAATCGTAGCAGCCAGTGATACCTGCATTACCTTCGATGGCACTATCACTGCAATGCAAAACGGAGCACAAGCCTATGCCTCATGGCGCATAGAAGGCTTGTTAGTAAATGACGGTGGCACAACCACACTTGCTAACAGTGCAACTACTGTTATTGATAATCAGTCTGACTGGGTTATGGCTCTCTCAGCAGACAATACAAACAACGCCCTCGCAATAACTTGTACAGGTGAAGCAAGCCATAACATTAGATGGGTGGCTAATATTAGAACCACTGAAGTTACATACGCCTAAAGGAGATAAACTAATGGCTATTTCAAATGATATAACGGCTGAAAACAGCCAATATGGTATTGCCTTTAACGGCGCATACTACCGCATTATAACCGCAGCTATATCACGGCAACGTGAGAGTAACCCTAAGTTTTCAGTGATGCTTGACTTGTCAGCGTATGCGACATCAACGCCTACAGATGACACTCGTGAGGTAGACTTTAAACGTTATAACGCGCCACTTGATGACATCAACGCAGCATCGGGTGATACGTTTCTAGATAAGTGCTATGCGTGGGTCATGGCTCAATCTGATATGTCAGGATCATCAGCGGTATAATATATAAGGGAGTCATCAAATGGCAATTACTATAAACCATCAAACAAATGACATTAGTGCCACGAGTGGAGATATGACCATTGATGGCTCCTCCCTCGTTACTCAAGGTGACACATCAACGGCGAGTATGTCTTTCGTTATTGATGAAGATAATATGGTCTCTAATTCAGCAACAAAAGTACCTACACAGCAATCCGTAAAGGCTTATACAGACGCATCTGTAAGCGGATTGGTGGACAGCGCACCTTCTACATTAGACACCTTAAATGAACTAGCTGCGGCGCTTGGTGACGATGCTAACTTCAGCACCACTGTTACAAATTCTATCGCTGCAAAGATGCCTCTTGCAGGGGGTACGTTTACGGGTGATGTCACTTTCGATGGCGCTTCCTACAACGTTGTATGGGATAAGTCTGCCAATTCTTTAAGATTTGCAGACAACGCTAAGGCTGTTTTTGGAGACGGATCAGACGCATCAATCCATTGGAACGGGAGTGCCTTAGAATTTTCTTCTGAACTTGGGGATGTACTTATTCGTGGCAACAACGAAATAAAACTCCAAGCCCACACAGGTGAAAATTTCTTTGTTGGCTTATCTAACGGTGCATCTACACTTTACTATGACAATAGCTCTAAACTGGCGACTACGACTAGCGGAATTTCAGTCACAGGCAGTGCAACACTAGATAACAATGGCACACTATTAGACTTTAGCCGTGTCGGTGATGCAGTGGCGGGGCAGCTAAAGTACGTCGATGCGGATACTGGTTTCCATTTTGGGACAACTACTAATCACGATTGGTATGGTATCTCGAATGATACTAAGCGGTTCAAGGTAGACAACGCAGGGGATGTTAGTTTCTACGACACCTCTGGGAACGCTAACTTTTTCTGGGATGCAAGTGCTGCATCGCTTGGCATCGGCACAAGCAGCCCCACGCATCTTCTCCATGTTCGAAATTCTTCGGGCAATGGCTCAATGTCTGTTGGTAGCAGTGCAGGTTTAGAAATAAGCCACGACAACTCAGGTAGCACTACTCAAAGAATAGACAGTCTGTACCGCACAACTAGCGACGATGCTAATTTACAGCTTCGGACAGGCACACTTACTATACACACTGGTGCGTCAGATACTGAGCGTATGCGCCTGAAATCCGATGGGACGCTCATGGTCGGCACAACCGTCAACCAATACGGCCTGACCAGTGGCGGTGATACTGGCATGGTCTATCGCGCGGGTGCGTCTTTAGATGTTGCTAGAGACAACGCTCCTGTTGTGTATCTCAACCGTTTAACAAGTGACGGTGAATTCATTGTTTTCAACAAGGATGGAAACGATAAAGGCGACATTAGTTGTAGCGGAGATAACTTTAGCTTTAACGCGCGGAGTTCCGTTGGCAAAGCGCAAATCAAAACCCACGATGGAAATGAGGGCATCTCTTTAGACCCTAGCGGTTCGATTAAGTTTGAAACAGCAGGGGCAGAGAGGATGCGCCTTGAAGCTGATGGCGACCTTCACGTTGATGGTAACGTCATTGCCTACTCAACCACAATCTCTGATGAACGGCTCAAAGAGGACATCAAGCCAATCGAAGGCGCACTTGATAAAGTCGGTCAGCTATCGGGCTACACGTTTACTTACAAAGCAGATGGCAAACAGAGCGCAGGGGTCATTGCCCAAGAGGTCGAGGCGGTTCTTCCAAGCGCAGTTACAGAAAGTACACTGCCCTTAAAGACCGACGATGATGTTGAATACAAAACCGTACAGTATGACCAACTTCACGGCTTGCTTATCGAGGCCATCAAGGAACTGAAAGCTGAGATTGAGGAGTTAAAGAATGGCTCTGCAAAGTAGTGGACAGATTTCATTAAATGATATTCACGTTGAGGCAGGGGGTTCCTCTGGTTCAGCGTGTGAAATTAATGACAGTGACATCAGGGGGCTTATTAGTAAGTCCTCTGGCGCACAGATGGCTTTCAACGAATGGTATGGTGCAAGTTCGTCAATCACAGCAACCTTGCGCCAAGGCTCGACAAGTTCAACTTCCTTTACTCTTAGCGGCCTGAGTTCAAGCGCAACAACTCTCATTGCAGGGGTCTATTTTTGGCATGAAGATGTCTATGGGCAAGGCAGTGCGCCTGTACCAAGCGTAAATGGTAGCAATATGACTAGGGATATTTACCGTCACGCAACGTACTCAAATGAAACACAGTATATTTCATTTTATAGATACTACATTGGAACATCTACTTCCGTAACAATGGGTAGAAGTGGTGCGCCGACAGGTGGTTGGAATAGTCAGGGTATGGGTATTTGGGAAGTCACTGGAAATCCCAGCATGCCCCAAAATCAACAAGGGTCAGGTAACTCCCTTACTCAAGGCGGTAATGCAGGGGATGCTGTGTTTGTAGGAGCTTGTCACAACTGGTCAAGCCCCTCTAACATTTCTAACTTAGACAACCAACAAAGCGCAGGGCAGCACAAGTATGGCGTGGATATGAAATCGTCTAGTGGAAGCGTGACCTACTCAACCTCTAGCCTGACAGGCGGCATGTGCTGCGTCAGATATACACCATAGGAGAAAATCATGGCGACATGGAAAATTCACGGCGTGGTTCTTTCCCAAGACCAGAGCCAAATTGTGCAGACAAATTGGGAAGTTGTTTTATCTAATGGCTCATCAATGGGTTCAGCTAATGTTTCACCGCAAGCACTTGATGTAAGCGAAGCTGCTTTAATTACAGCAACAAAGGCAGCGCTAGGTTCAGATCAGGTTGCGGCTATGGAAGTAGAGCCAGATACATCCTCTGACAATCTGCATCGCGCCTTTCCAATCCTTACGGCAACTCAAGATGCTGCAAGGGTTGCACGAAACAAGCGCAATGCTTTGCTTGAGGAAACAGATTTTTTCGCTTTGTCAGATGTTACAATGAGTGATGAGATGGAAGCATATAGGGTTTCGTTAAGAAATATCCCGCAGCAAGAAGGTTTCCCAAGCAGTATCTCTTGGCCTTTAAAACCTTAAATATATGAGTATAAGTCCCTTTAGTAGGGAGCTTAATATTTAAAAGTGAGGACAAAAAATGTCTACAGAAGAAGAAAATATTTTAACCATCAACGATAATGAATACAAAATCGATGAGTTAACTGACCATCAAAAGATTTTATTATCTCAAGTTTTAGATTTAGATAAAAAGATAGCTGCTGCTAAATTTAACCTAGATCAAATATCAGTAGCTAAAGATTCGTTCTACAATCTTCTAACTGCATCTTTAGAAAGTAAAGAAGAATAAAAATAATAAAGTAAGGTGGAAACTATGGATCCAAATGATAGTTGGCATTTAAGTAAATCAGTGCCTATTTCTTTTATTTTAGGAATTATAGCTCAGACGGTCGCACTCGTCTGGTACGTGTCAAGTTTAGATAACAATATTGATAATAATAGTAAACAGCTAATACGTCATGAAACACGTATAGAAGCCTTAGAGAAAGTAGTTCAACAGCAAGCCGTCACATTAGGGCGCATGGACGAAAATATAAAAGCTATCCGCCACTCTGTGGAAAAGATGGCGAATAAGGATACAGAACAATAGAAGCCCAGTGAGGACAACAAATATGAAGAACGCATACCAAGGCCCTGAACTAACCATCTCTCAAGAAATCGATCAAATGAAGTATAGACAAGCAGACGAAACCTTCCATGATAAGGTTATACGTATCGCTGGAGCTTTATGTGATGATGACCAACATAAGGAATACTTAGAAAGTATTTTAGGTGAGATGAGATTCCTACCAGCTGGACGAGTACAATCAGCTATTGGTTCACGTCGTATTACAACAGCGTACAACTGTTTTGTAAGTGGTACGATTGATGATAGCATGGATACTATTATGCAACGAGCTGGAGAAGCAGCAGAGACTATGCGTCGAGGCGGAGGTATTGGTTATGATTTTTCACAACTGCGTCCATCGGGGAGTAAGATTAAATCCCTTGATTCCTCAGCGTCTGGGCCCGTATCTTTTATGGGCATATTTGACGCTGTTTGCCAAACCATCTCGAGTTCAGGACATCGACGGGGTGCGCAGATGGGGGTTTTACGTGTGGACCACCCGGATATTAAAGAGTTCATTACTGCTAAACGTAATTCTGATAAGCTTACTGGGTTTAATGTTAGTGTTGCCGTAACCGATAAGTTTATGGAAGCAGTAGAGAATGACGCTCCTTATGATCTAATATTTGAAGGTGAAGTGTGGGGACAGGAAAGTGCTACTGAAATCTGGGATATGATTATGGAAAGCACTTGGGACTGGGCGGAACCAGGTATTATCTTCATCGATAGAATTAACGAATCAAACAACCTATGGTATTGTGAAAGCATTGCAGCCACTAATCCTTGTGGTGAGCAGCCTCTTCCACCTTACGGGGCATGCTTGCTTGGAAGTTTCAACTTAACTAAGTATGTTGATGGTGAGACTTTCAATTGGAAACAGTTTGATAATGATATACCTCACATTGTCCGCGCAATGGATAATGTTATTGATAGAACAATCTACCCACTTAAAGAACAGGAGGATGAAGCTAAGAATAAGAGACGAATGGGACTTGGAATCTCTGGATTAGCTAACGCAGGTGAAATGTTAGGACATAATTATGGTAGTGAATCATTCCTCGAATGGGCAGAAGAGGTATTCAAAACCCTCCGTAACGCTACATACCGTGCCTCATTAGAACTTGCAAAAGAGAAAGGTGCATTCCCTCTATATAGATCGAGCTGGCTTAAATCAGGCTTTGCAAAAACTCTTCCATACAAACTACGAAAGGGAATTAAAGAGTATGGTATCAGAAATTCACACCTTACCTCAATTGCTCCAACAGGCACCATATCACTGGTGGCAGATAACATCAGCGGAGGAATCGAACCAGTCTTTTCACATTACTATGAGCGTACCATCCAAACTGCTAACGGACCACGCTTTGAGCGCGTTGAGGACTATGCTTACACAAGAGGAGTCAGCGGACGTACGTCAAATGAAATTACCGTTAGAGAACATCTCGCCGTATTAGCCTTAGCACAACATTACATCGATAGTGCTGTGTCTAAAACTTGTAACGTGGGAGATGATGTTACGTATGAAGAATTTAAAGATGTCTACTTGGAAGCTTGGAAGAACGGTTGTAAAGGTGTCACAACATTCCGCGCCGCGGGAAAGCGGTACGGTATTCTCAACACCATTGAACAAACCGTGGAAAAGGAAGAGGAGACAGAGGGCGCGACTGAAATCACTGCAACGACGGGTGGAACGGAGGAGAATAAAGCGGAAGCTTGCTTCTTTGATCCCGTCACAGGAATTAAAGAGTGTGCTTGATGATTTATAGGATAAGTATATGTATACTGTTAATGACGACCCTTACAGCGTGCTTAGGCAATTTATCGAAAGATGGGATAATGTCGACGATGGGCTCGAGTGCTGCGACTGTTATAGGCACGGCGGCGGGTGGACCAATAGTGGGTGCGACTGTAGGAGTAGCCGCGGGTGTTGTAACAGATGTTGTAACAACTCCGCCTAGCTCTCCACAAGATTTTTCTGGAGCTGATGGTGAGTTGAACTTTTGGGAAATGTTAGCATTTATGTGGTCTAACTTCACACAGCATTTAATTGGATTAGGTGTTGTAGCTGGAGTTGTATGGATTCTAACTGGATACTTAGGGTTACGTGCACGTCGTCCAGAAGAAAAGAAACTAGAAAAGATCCTCGTAAACAAAATGAAGGAGACTTAATATGGAAACTGAAGCAGCTTTACCAGCTACAACGATGATGCCAAACTCATTACTTGAGTATGTTATCCTCGCCGCAGTAGTGGGATTTATTGTTTGGAAGTTTGTACTTCCTAAGCTTAAGAAAGACGAATAAACGTAGGAGGCAGAGATGCCAACAGAACCTTTAACTATTTCTAATCTGACAGAGATTGGGCTAGTAGTTGATACTCCTGCAGTATCTCTCCCACCAAATGTCTTTAGCGATGTTCAAAACGTGCGGTTCCGTGATGGAGCAGTACAAAAGTTTCCTGGAGAAACAGACCGATTTACTTCTACTGGTATAGACTATGTAGCTTTTTGGCCTGCTCCTTCTGGAGATAAGTACGTTGTTATCCGTGGAACTACTTTACAGATTTTAAATGCTAGCTATAGTAATGTGTCTTACACAAACCCAGAGTCTATATCTATATCTGATAGCTCTAATTGGCAGCATACTTTATTCAATGGTGGATTTCACATCATTATTAATAATGGTGCTCAGGCGCCAATGTATATACAAGACGACTCCACTCCGGTAATTAAAAAGCTACCAGGGTGGGAAAGCTATGCACCAAGCACAGCTATTAAAACCTTTGAGTACGAAGGAGAAACAGGCGCGTATAAAACTATTTCTACAGCTCTTGCTTCAGGTGATAAGATAAAAGTAGAAATGATTCCTAAAAGCGCAGCTACACCTAGACGCTCTGAAACTGTAACTGTTAATGGATCAGTTAATGGAGTTACACCGGATGGAACACTAGTAGATATTGGAACTATTGATAATGTGTCTGCTACGGCGTTTAGGTTTACTCCTAATGATGGATTAGGCGGAAGCCAATTTATTATTTCTCTCGTAGCACAAAACCCCGTAACAGCTGTAACAGCAGGTGTTATTAGAGCTTACGGAAATCTATTAGTCGCAGGTAATCTAGCAGAGACTGGTGGTAATGGTAGGAAACTAACAGGTGTAGTTAGAACTTCAGACGTTGCTCCGCCTGGAAATATGCCGTTAGGATGGAACCCGTTTGAGATAGGTGCTAGTACTGCTGATGAGTTCACTCTCTCGTCAACAGGGACAATCCAGGACATGGCTGAACTGCAAGGAGTATTGTACATCTACACGGATACTTCAATACATGCTCTACAGCGCACTGGTAATTCATTTATACCTTTTCAGTTTTCGACTATAACAGATAGCTACGGTGCTAATAATACTGGATCTGTTTTACAAGTTGATGGTAAACATATTGTGTATGGCTCAGGAGATGTGTACGTTTTTGCTGGGCATCCAGGATCAATTGCATCAATCGCAGATGGAAGAGTAAGAAGTATCTTTAGGCAAGGCCATGATTACAAAGCAGTACGCTTTAACTTGTTTGATGAGATATGGTTCTATAGAAATAATGCAACTCAATACGTTTGGAATTACAGAAAAGATGTATGGACAAAAAGAGTTGGCTCCGCTCCACTTGCACTAGACAGCATAGATAATAATTTAATCTTAGCAACTGCTACAAAACTAAAGACAGTGAATGAGAATTATCTAAGTGAGTCTTACGTAGAGCGTAGAAGAATCTCTATAACTCCTGAGTTTGACACAGAATCTTTATCATCCATTGCTTTCATAGTTGAAGGTAGTGGAACATTAGAAGTAGATGCTGTTGGATCAAATGCTCCTGGAGATAATAAAGATCCTACTGCTTCTGCTAGTGGCCAAATGAACACAACTAGTTTTAACATTGCTAACGATTATAAGCAAGACATAAGAGTGCATGGTCGCTTTTTAAACTACAGAGTTACGCATACATCCACATCAAATACATTTAATCTTACAGGAATGCAATTTGGTGTTTCTAAAGGAGGTCAACGCTAATGACGACTTTAATCCACCCTCCAATTACTGGTGATCCGCAACTAGATAGTTGGACATACCGACTAACAAGTTTGATAAACCAAGGGTTAAACGCAGGGGAAATCTCAGCGTCTCAATCGAGTGTGGATTCTGGAAGCACAGCGCTTTTCCTATATCAAAGATCAACATCAAATTCTACTGCTCCAACCTTACCTACTAGTGTAGTATATAATTTTGAAAACTCACCCATAGTTTCATCTGCGAATAATGGATGGACTTCAACGATTCCTACTACAGGTGGTGATAACGTATGGGTTACTCTACGGTATGTTGCGGCAAGAAGCGGTACTATAACCGGGTCTAACTCATGGAATACTGCAGCGCTTTTAGGAACTGGTGGTGCAGATGGCGCTGACGGTGTTGATGGGGATGATGGTAAATCGGTAGCTGCTTTATCTATTTATAAACGGTCAAGCTCTACTATATCACAAGCTCCTACAGGAGGCAGTTATAACTTTAACAGCAATGCTATATCTCCTCCGACTGGTTGGAGTGCAAGCGTTCCATCTGGAACAGGAACTGTTTATATATCCTTGAGTACAGCTACTAGCGCTGCAGGGGGTACAGGCACAGATTCTAGTTTAACTTGGGGTGTTCCTGATTTATATCTACAAGATGGAGCAGCTGGCGCGCCTGGGACAGACGCAAGGTCTACATACCAAGCATTAATATTTATACGTGCTGCATCCGCTCCAAGCACACCTTCGGGTGGAAGTTTTAACTTTGGTACAAATACTTTAACAACCCCTTCAGGATGGTCAGCTTCAGTACCTTCAGGAACTAATCCAATATATGCATCCCGCGGATTGTTCTCCGTCTCAGGAGATACAGGTACAGATTCAACTGTATCGTGGAGTGCACCTGAATTGTTTGTTCAAAATGGTACTAACGGAACTAATGGTACTAACGGAACTGACGGAACTGATGGGGCTGATGGGTTAAGCACTTATTTCTTTCCAATCTACAAAAGGTCTAGTTCTACTATATCATCAGCTCCTACTGGAGGTAGTTATAACTTTGGAAATAATACAGGTACCGCTCCTACTGGGTGGTCTACTACTGTACCTTCCGGAACTAATCCTCTATATATAAGTACAACTGTTGCTTCTGTACAAGGAACAACTGCTACAGACTCTTCACTTACGTGGAGCACACCTGTAATAATATCTCAAAATGGTGCAGATGGTGTTGATGGTGCCGCTGGTAGTAATGGATCTTCAGTAGCATTTGTATCAATATATCAAAGAGCATCCTCTGCGCCAAGTGCTCCATCGTCTGGCGGCAGCTATAACTTTACTAATAACACTTTAACAGCTCCTAACAATTGGTATACAAGTGTTCCTTCAGGAAATAACCCTGTGTACATGTCAGTCTCTACTGCTATAAGCGCGGCAGGAGGTGGAGGTACAGACTCTACTTTAACTTGGGGAACACCTACATTATTAGCTCAAAATGGAGCTGATGGTGCTGATGGTAATGATGGAGGTACTGGTGCTACCGGTGCCGCAGGCTCTGATGGTGTATCTACTTATCAAGCTATAGTATTCCAACGCGCAACTTCTGCGCCAAGCGCACCTACTAATGGAAGCTTTAACTTTGGTAATAACACGCTTACAAATCCTACAGGGTGGTCTGACACAGTGCCCAGCGGTAATAACCCGATATACGCTACAAGAAATTTGTTTAGTATATCAGGAGATACTGGAACCGATACTTCTGTCAACTGGTCGACACCTACATTGTTTGTTGAAAATGGTACTAATGGGACTGATGGAGCGGATGGATTAAGCACATTCTTATTTCCAATTTATATTAGAGCTAGCTCAGCTCCAAGTACTCCCACAGGAGGTGCTTATAACTTTGGCACAAACTCTGGAACTGCGCCAAGTGGATGGAGTACAAGCGTTCCATCCGGGACAAATCCAATTTATGTATCTACTAGTCTTGCTACTGTGCAAGGCGCAACAGGATCTGATACCTCACTTACATGGTCTTCACCTCAAATCTTAGCTCAAAATGGAGCTGATGGACAAGACGGTGATGATGGTGCGGATGCTCCTCGATTAGCCCAAAGAACTATATATACAAACCCAGCGGTTGCTACAGCTCCTTCAGCGCCTGCTGCCACTGTGACTTGGTCAACTGGTGCTTTATCTGGTATGTCTAGTGGGTGGTCAGAATCTCCTCCTACGCAAAGCGCAACAAGTAGTGATAGTGTATACTCTTCCGTTGTGGTATTTAATGATACTTCCGGAACCGCTACAACTACTACCGCAACTGGTGCAACTCCTGTAAAAGCTACAGAGTTCTCTGGACTAGTTACTTTCTCCAGTGGAGACTTTGTAACAGGCGGAGCTACCATCACTAACATTGATGGTGGCAACATTACTACGGGAAGTATATCTGTCAACAGGTTAAGTGTGACTGGTGCGTCTGATGGGAACTATCTCTCTATTGCTAGTGGGCAATCTGTATGGAGACCTACTGGATTTCTCCACTCAGCTACTTCCTCTGGATCGTACACCCTCCAAGGCGGACAAACTCAAACAGTTAAGATTGAGATATGGGGCGCTGGTGGAGGAGGTGGAGGTGGACACACGAATGGCACTGGTGGAGGCGGTGGAGGCTACGCTAGTTTTACAGCTTCATTATCAAACTTAGGTGGTGTTGGCACAAGTATTTCTTACACTATTGGTAGTGGTGGTACTGGAAGTAATGATACTAATGAAGGAGCAGGAAGTGGAGGTACTACAACTGTTACAGTACCAAGCGTCGGCAACGCGACAGCTTCCGGCGGAACCGGAGGTAGTAGCGCAGGCAACCAATCTCAACGCAGTAGCGCGCCCGGTGGGTCTGGATCACTTTCAACCGCTGTTAGTGCTATCGCTACCCTTTCTCTTTTACAAAGTGGTGGTTCTACTTCAGGTTTATCGAGTAATGGATATTTATCCGGTGGAGCTACTGCTAACGTGACGCATGCAGGTGGTGGTGGTTCTACGAAAGCACGGGGAGGCCAAACATCTTCAGCTGGTACTTCTGATAATGGTGGTAATGGTGGTTCAATTACACAAAATGGTAATGAACCAGGAGGCGGAGGTGGTGCTAATGGTGGAAGCTATGGCAACTCTCCAGGAGGTAATGGTGCTGCGGGTCGCATTGTTATAACGGAGACGTAGTATGAAAGCAACAATAGAAAAAGATGGTGTTATTATTAACGTTATCGAAATTCCTGATGATGCTAACCACAGCGACTTCGGGACTCGCGAATATTTGACTACAGATAATATATCAGATTCTGTGATGCAGTCAGAGTATGCAAGACAAAGACAGAGTGAAAGAACTAAAGTTTTTTCTATTACTATAGATAAGCTTAATCCAATATGGTATAACTCGTTAACTTCAACACAACAGAGTAATCTAGCTACGTGGAGACAACAGTGGTTAGACTATCCTTCTACTGGAACAATTCCAAATGAGGCTTTAGTACAGGATATATTTTAATGGGGACAAGAATGCTAACTGGTGAGGAGCTAGCACTACGCTGGCACATCATCGAACCTTACGTACGTAAATCCCTCGCCTATGGGTTGGGGGATTTAACTACGTATGACATCTTCATCGAATGCCAACAATTCATTTGTCAATGTTGGGTTAGGGAAGAGGAACATGGAGTTATCAATGGCGTCGCCATAACCAGACTACTTACGCATAAGCAATATAAAGAGATGGTAATTGTCTGTACAACTTCAGAGGGTTGGTTTGAACACGGCCCAGAGATATTAGAGATGCTTGAACAATTCGGTAGAGATATGGAATGTAAGTACGCTTCCGTCTATGGAAGGAAGGGTTGGGTCCGAGCATTAAAGGATTATGGGTATGAAGAACCATACACAACACTGATGAAAGAATTATAATGGAGGTGCCACACGATGAGTGGAGGTGGAAGTCAAACAACAGAGTCAGGATTACCTGATTGGGCTCGTCCCGCGGTAGAGAGTTCGTTAAATCAAGCAGTATCTTTACATGGTGATGGTGCGTTTTCCCACGTAGAAAACTTAACTCCCGAGCAACAAGCAGCTATGAAGGCTAAAGCAGAACTTGGTGGGCAAGGTGGTGTGATGGATCAAATCGCGCACGATGCCTATGGTGGGACGCAAGCATATAGAGATGCGGCTGCGGGCACAGGACTGTTTGGAGCGGATGCTTTAGGTAAACAAACAGCGGCTATGAAAGATAGTATTGGTCAAGCTGTTAAAGATCAAATGGGTGGACTAGCTGGACAATATTCCCATCAAGGGAATTTAGGTTCTGCTAGAAGTGAAGCTGCTATGAACCAAGCGCTAACTAAAACGGGTGCTGATATAGCGGCTAATGAGTTAGCGAACCGGAGAGGATTTGCTATGCAAGGCGCTGGTGGTACTTTAGGTGCGACTGGTACATTGCAACAAGGATTTCAAACTGGTTCAGATATGCTGCAAGGTGTTGGAGATGCTTTACAACAACAAGGACAGAATGAAGGAGACGCTGCTTACCAAGGTATACAACGTCTATTCGGATTGATGGGTTCTCCTGCTATTGGACAGAAGCAGATCTCTACTAAGAGAGGCAAGTGATATGAGTTTTGGTGGTAATCCAACTATGAAGTCAGGACCTCCCATACAGCCGGGTGCTAATGTGGGTATTTGGTCTCCTCCCCCTACAGGTACGTATACTCCCTCCACAGCTCCAACATCTGTATGGACTCATAATCCAAACGCAGGTACGCAGACAGGTATACCTCAAGGCGGACATGCACAAGGGGCTATCGCACAGTACTTACAAGGAACTTCTCCTGTAAAACTATCATACGATAGCGCAGCTCATGATGCATGGTTGAATGATGCATTAGCAAAAGCTAGAAAAGCGGGTGAAGTTAGGTATGAAGAATCTAAACAAAGCCGAGCTTCTGCTGCAGTTGCTCCACCTCCTAGGAAGAAGGGAATTTCAGTTGCTGAGCAGTTGAGGCTAGACAGAATTAAAGCTTCTGAAAACCAATCTTATGCTCCTACCTACTATAGTAAGAAGCGTGCTGAAAATATAGCAACAACTGGTGGCGAAGAACGTAAAAAGCAAGGTGCAAAACCATACACACCTCCATCTGAAAAAGTTATTAAAAATCTTTCTGGTGCTACTATGAAAGGTGGACTTGGTGTTGGCGCAGGGTTTGATGGAAGAGACTTATTTGGGCCTATGAATAAAGGCGGCCGAGTATGTGGACCTATAGGGAGAAAGAAGTACTGATGTATTATGATCCAAGAGAACAGCAAAAGCGACAGCAAGAAATTAAGATTGCTCAATCAAACGCTGCAGTAACTCCTATAACTCCTACAGGTCCTCTCTCAGCACCACATATGCAGAAAGGTATGATGCAAGAAACTACGGAAGACTTTGGTAAGCAAGTATTTACTAAGATTCTTACAGCTATGTTTGGTGGCATGAATGTTGGTGGACCTATAGGGAAGAAGCGTATGGGTTATAACCACGGTGGTGAAGCTCAACCAATGAACTTTTTCTCTGCTGCTCAACATAAGATGAAGATGAAAGAGTATGAAGTTCAGAAAGCGCAAGAGCGTGCAGATAAAGCGGCTGCTGCTAAGGAACGCCGTGCTGAAGAAGCTCACGCTGCTAAGCTAGCTCGTGAGGCTATTAAAGAATCTGGTATGGTACGCAGTGGAACTGTAGCATTCCAAGAACCTCCAGCGATTATGACAAGTATTCTTGGAAGTCAAACGTTCCCTTCATATAAGGAGACAGGCTCTCCTCACGTCTACAAATCGCAGGCTGGACTAGAAGAGCAAGCAGCTCGAGAAGAGCACGCAAAGAAAGTCGGATTCCCATACTTCATAAGTCGGGAAGGGAGATAGATATGAAAGATCTTACTGATCCAACAAATAGGGATAGCGTCCCCGCGATGCTCACCCCAGGGGAGTACGTCCTCAATAAGGAAGCTACGGAGATGTACGGTCCTATCATCGAACAAATGAATGAGAATGGTTTGGCTGCACGCGCGGAGGGGAATATGGGAGTACTCTCTTTAAATACTGGTGGTTCATCTCTAAGGCCTAAAGCAAGACCAGATAAATTCAAACCTTATGACTTGCAAGAAGGTATAATTGAAACCGCAAAAATACTTAAAATATCTCCTTTAGATTTAGCTACTGTTATATCTTACGAAACAGCCGGAACATTTGATCCTTTGAGAAAAGGTCCAGTGACTAAACACGGAATGCACAAAGGGCTTATTCAGTTTGGAACAGGAAGTAAAGATGGATCGGTTGCAAAAGGTTCTATAGCAGATGAGTTTGATGTTGAGTTCAATACTAAAAACTCATCTTTAAGGTCGCAATTAGGATACATGGGTGAAGATGGTAACTGGGTTCCTGGTGCGATTGTTAAACACTCTTTAGCTAGAGGATTTAAGCCAGGAGAACATGGAGCTCTTGACCTATACTCTTCTATAAATGCTGGTGGAGTTGGACCTAAAGCACATGGTAAGACAGATGAGTTTGCAGGCGGTATGCCCGGCACTGTTTCTCAAAAATTAAATACAATGTACGAAGACGCTGGAAATATAACTCATTTAGATAGAGCGAAGGCATTATTTCCAGATTGGATGGATAAAGGTATGGATCATTACTTACCTCCTATCATAACCACAAATGAAACAGGAGCAGTAGAAACATCCATAAATCCTAAATCAAGACCTACTTCTGTAGGAATACCTCAAGAAGTACAGGTGGATCAAACACCTACACTTCCGCAGCAAGAACAACCTGTTGTGATGCCGCAAGTACCTCAACAAGTACAGCCTTCTCCTATGTTAGAAGTGCCTGTGCAAGGGTACCCTGATGCTGGTGTGTTTATTCCTGACTTTGCACCACAACAAGAGCTTATTCCTAATCCTAGCTATAGTCCTCCTGGAACTATTAAGGAAGAGTCTAATCCCCAGTTACGTAATGAAATCTATTTAGGACCTGAAACAAACGTTCGGCCTTTACAGATTAAAAATCCTACAGGGGAGGTACCTGCTGAAGATGCAGATGATGGCTTTTCTTGGAGCGATTATTTTAGGGACGCTGCTGTTAGCACGTATAATTACTTAATGCCTCGTCAATTTGAAATGCAGGCAGTTCCCTCCGTAGCTGAGGATTTGCAACGCGATCTTTATCGTAGAGGCCCTAGCCAGTACGTAGGTGGAATGGTGTTTAACCAAGGAGGTCCTGTGCAACATTTAAATCCCGGCGGTAGAGCTGGAGGAAAGAAGAAGGTATGGGATTCTGCTACGCAAAGTTACATATGGGTAGGACCTAGTGATCCTCGTCACACTGGCAATGCGCCTACTATTAATGAGGATAGAGTACCTCGCGTAAATCCTAATCCTGCTCCCTTTACTTTTGACTTAACTTCTAATATGCCTGTACGTCCAGGTCAAGACAATGTAGTTCAACCTACATCTAACACAATGGTCCCACCCTCACCGCTTAACATTCCGACTATGCCTAATCCTACGGTAGATGCAGAGCCAATAGTTGTGGATACTGCACCGGCACCAATGAGTGATGAGGCATTGCTGAATACTTCATCTCAAATTGTTGAGCAAAGGGAAGATATTGCAGAAGCAAATAGACTAAAGCATAATGCACAGCTAAGAGAGTATGCTCGTCAGTTTCCTGAAGGAGATCCTAGACGTATTGAAGCGTTTAACAATGTGCTACATCAAAAAGCTGCAGCTCATCCTAGTTATGCTAATGATAGGCCTATTGAATCGGGACTTGTAGCGCAAGCCCCTCCAGTTCCACCACAGCCTTCACCTATTAATTACTCTCAACTAAGCGAAGATGCTTTGATTACACTATCAGATGATGGAGATGAAACTGCTTCAGATGAAATTAGGAGACGCAACGATTTAGTAAATGTTGTAGACCCTATCATTGAAGATCAGCGCAACTTAGGTTATACTGATTTAACGGCGCCGGGTATACATGATTCTAGGCCTGATATAGGAAACCTAGGACCTGGTATATACGCAGAAGCAGATCACCTTGGCGCTTTATCGCCTGGAGTTATTGCTGAGTTAGGTCCTGAAAATGTTCCTACGTTAGACGGAACTGTAATCCCATCAACTCATGAGTTAGCTCTTATGGATCCTAGTAGTCCTGAAACATTAGATGCATTAGCTCTTGCAGATGTGGTTGATGTGAATGCTACAGTAGACTTTGACGATCCTCGCGGTCCTGACCAACGTCAAACTGTTGAGCAGGCGCAAGACTCTAGTCAACGTGAAGCAACTGTTAGAAGTAAAGTTGCAGAAGTTGATGAGGGTGAAGGTCCAGCTTCTAATATAAGTAATGATGAAGCAGCAAGTAAAGGTGCTGCAGTTATTGCTGAAAATCCAGCTGAAGAATCCAAAGCTATGTCTGCTATTAAAGGATTCTTTGGAGACCTCTTCACAGCGGATGAGTTGAAACGTGCAGCTGTTCTATTTGTTGGTGCTATGTTAACTGGTGCAACACCTGGGCAGGCACTTGCGTTTGCTGGTAAAGACTATCTATCTCGTGGAGATGCACATAGTAAGTATGTCAAAGAGTTAATGGAAGAAGGCGACCATACTACTGCATCGATTAAGGCGTATAGTAAAAGTAAAAACTTAGAAGACCTAGTTCCAAAGCAAGCTATGCGCGAAGGCACAGGGGAATATAAAGCAGTGTTTAGCCCTAGTGGTCAACGTATTAGAGCTATGAAAGTAAACGTAGGAACTAATCAAAACATCTGGGTTAATGCTAAAACTGGTGAAAGAATTCCTGGATATTGGAATGATAATCCAGCGCTTCAACCAAGAACTCCTGAATATAGAGAAGCAGTTCAAAAGGCAGGCAAAAACTATGCTAACCAAATTAAAGGTCTTCAAAGGGATCTTGCTGGTATCGAAGATAGTGATAGGACAATAACCCAATTAACACCTGAAGTTGTAGGTGGAGATATTGCTAAATGGGCTATTGATAATAATGTGGATGAAACCTATATGCCTACTATTATCCGTAACGCTTACAATGATTTATTGAGAGATGTTAAAGATGGTGGTAAAGCGGGCCAAAGCCTTAAGCCTTATCTACAAGCACAGTACGTTACTGCAATGTCTACTGGGAGAGGTATATTTACTCTCACTGAAGGAGATAATGCGGGTGAGCGGATGAGTGCTGAGAAGATAAGTGAAGCCCTCACCACTGCTAAACGTATTGTCACAAGTAGTGGTTCTGCTGAGAACGTAACAGATGTACAGATTGTTGACTCAATATTAATTGAATGGGAAAAACTAAGTCAAGAAGAACAGTCTAAGTACACACCATCTAATACTGAAACACCGTTCTTTAAATTCTTAAAAGAGCAAATCAATAGTGCAAAATAAACAGTCTTAAGGAGATTCATATGGGTTGGTTAGATAACATACAAAATCGTCCAGATACGAGCCTTAACGATCGTTTAAATTTTATTGACGCGGATACTGTTCAGGATAATGAAGGTAATCTATATAGGCTTCAGGGGTTTGATGCTCCTGAAGTTTCAAAACTATTCGATAACCAGTATAAACCTGGTGAAGCTGGTGGACAAGTAGCTACGGAATCTATCGCTAGGCTAGCACGCGATCGAGGTTATACAAATATCAAACCGGTTATAGGTGAAGATGGTAAACCTATGGTTGGCCAGTTTGGTAGGCCTATCGTTGATCTAACAGATGATGCAGGAGATTCATTTGTAAACCGTGTATTGAAAGAAGGTATATTTGAGCCTACTAAATATGCTTCTAGTATGGATATGACTCGTGCGGCTCTTGGTCAGAACTCAAGAGAGCGTGACGCTGAGGTAGGCGTTGCGAAGGATGAGTGGGATACTGCGAGACAGATGATTGAAGATGGTGCCTTACAAGAAGGTGCAAAGTCTTTAGGATTTAAACAGACTGCATTGAACGAGCAGCAACTTGCAAATGCAAAGCGCTCTGGTCTTGGTAATTACTTTTCCCATAGTAATACTCAAATTGACCACTTAGATAGGGATATAAATAACCAATCACTAAACCCCTTCTCAGATTCTTGGGAGCAAGGCTGGATTAGCGTTATGGAATCTAGCTACGGCATCATGAATATGATGGGAGAAACTACTGGGTCTGATTGGTTAGCCGACATTGGTGAGGAGGGAGTGAAGCGTCAGCGTGATCTTCTTGGTTCCTACGGGGAAACTACTTTAGATTTTAGAGATGTTGATAGCGCGGGAGAAGCGTTTGATTATCTCGGCAATAACTTAGCGTTATCTATTCCATACATGGTTGGTACTGCTATTGGCGCGTTAGGAGCTCCATTTACATATGGTACTTCTATGCTTCTCCCTGTTTCGCTCTACACTGGGCAAGTGTGGAATGAGATGGAAGGAGAAAATAAAAATGCTGGTGTTGCAATCGGTGCTGGTGTTATGCAAGCAGCATTAGACCGTCTCGGTTTAAAGGGGATTGTAGCAGCAGGTAAACCAAAGCAGGTTATAAGACAAGCCACAGAAGAACTTGTCCGGCAGGGTGTACCAAGACGCATGGCTCAAGCCCGTGTTCTTGAGGCTACTCGCAGAGAAGCTGCAGCATTAGTAGGTAATGTTAGAGATATTGCTAAACAGCAAATCGCTAAGAAGCAAGTGTTTAAAGATTTATCTACGCGCGTTGGATTAGGTGGAGCGTCTGAGGCTGGTACTGAAGCTTTGCAAGAAGCTATAGGCTACACAGCAGCACACCTACAAGAAGGCTTTGACTTCGGTGATCTTAATAACCGGATGATCTCTGGTGCTGTCGCAGGCGGATCTCTAGGTGGTGCTATGTCTGTGCCTGGAGCTGTCTACAATACGGGAGCTTGGGCTGATCTAGCTTACAGGTTAGATGATGCTGATAACTCCACTGCATCAGATGCTGGTATGTGGGCTGATTGGGAGAGGCGTCAGAATGGGAGGATACAATCTGTTGAGGAGATAGCAGAAGAAATCTTTAATAGACCTTCTACTACAGGCCCATCATTTAATGATAGATCAGATCAACATAGGTTATCCAATAGAGAACGTACAACTTGGGATGTGTTTAAAGAGAATGCTTTAAATGTATCTCAACTATGGCAAGGCGCTACTCGTAATATCTTCACACCTGAGTTAAAAGCTAGATCAAGATCTGCAAGAATACTTGCCGACATGTTTGGTGGTGGATTGCAGAGAACGTTTAGTGGATCAAGCTTTGAAAGCGCAAAGCAACATATACTAGCTAAGTATAAGAATACTATATCTAGACCTGATGATGTATACCGTACGCTATCTGGCAATGCTAGATGGTTGAATAGGAAGAAGCGTGGGCAGATCAGTCAAGATATTTATAACAGGCTTAATGCTGCTGTTGTTAATGGAGTGTTTCAACCTGATAGAGTTACAGGCCCGAATGCTGATGTCATACGCCAGTTAGGTGCGGAGCTGAATAAGCTTGCTGCTGATATGCATAGGGACCAAAGGAAATACAACCCTGAGCTAGGCGTAGTTTCTAATTACCTATTTAAGTATAAGGCTTTAAACAAAACTGCGGTTAGGAAAGACAGAGCTGGATTTCAACAGGCTTTAGTAGATGAATTTGCAAATGATCCTAATAATAGGATGACGCATGCAGATGCTAAGAAGTTAGTAGACGAAATACTAGATAATCCTCAAGTGTCTGACGTTGATGAAGCATTCTCTGTTACGAATGGAGGTATTGTGCCTGCAGCGCATAGGCGTAGAACTCTACGTCTTTCAGAGAGAGAAGCATTTAAAGACTATATGGATCAAGATATGTTTGCTAATGTTTCAACTGCAGCGAAGTCAGCCGCACGGTACGTAGCTCATAGAAAATATATAGGTAAGAATGGAGAAGTAGTTAATAAACTTCTCGATGATATGGTGAGTGAGGGTGTATCTCCTGAGGAAGTTAACAAAGTTGCTTCACGAATGAAGGATTACTTAGATGCTGAATCAGGAAACTATAAACGTCCTACATCAGCTCAAGGTAAAGCCTTGCAGAGAATACAAAGAAGTTTTATGATGCTTACTACTCTAGCAGGACTTCCTCTTGCAACTGTGTCTTCAATTGTTGAAGCCGCGTTAGTGCATAAAGCTTTAACAAGCGACCAAATCTTCGGTAAGAATGGAAGTTTAAAAACCATGGGAGAAGAGTTTGCTAAAGCTATGTGGCAAGGAGCAGGCTCTATTACTGATGTAGCTACTGGTGCAAAAGAAAGAGCTTTAACTTCTGGCCAAGAAAGACTACAAGAATTAGGGTTTTATGAGTGGGATGTTGGTGCAGCTACTGTGACAGGCGTTACAGAGACTAATCAATTATCACAGCGGGCATATGAACTATTCTTTAAAGCCACTGGTCTAACAGGGTGGACTAACTTTACACGTGCAGCACGAGCAGCTATTGCTATGGACTACATGGTGGATAAAGCTAGAACGCTATTCGACGCAGATGTTGGTGGCGTTAATCCTGAAGCTAGAACTAGAGAACAGCAAGAGGCTGATGAAGCCTTGCGTAATTTAGGTATTGACGTAGATGAGTTTGTAAGAGTATCTAAACTTTTAGATTCTGGTTACGTCTTGAATGAAGCGGATTTAAACTTTTGGAACGAC
>Ga0181394_1000021_pt1 | contig 56257 bp, 72 predicted proteins | sample 17SPOviralmetaG_FD_130123 | JGI IMG/M metagenome (GOLD analysis project Ga0181394, IMG submission 130123) | Marine viral communities from the oligotrophic San Pedro Time Series (SPOT) site, San Pedro Channel, CA, USA - 17 SPOT_SRF_2010-11-23 | ecosystem: Environmental > Aquatic > Marine > Strait...
CTTAAAAACGTTTGATGAGTTTAGAGTACAAGCAGATGGTACTTCAGATTCATATACAATATCATATTCGCCTTCATCAAAAGGATCTTTACTAGTTACAGTTGATGGAGTTGTACAGGCTTCAGCAAACTTTAGTTTAGTAGGTCGATCAATTTCTTTTGATTCGAACTTAGACTCAGGTGCATTCTTAAGAGTAGTAGATTATGGCCATAAGGCTGGTGTATTTGTACCAGTTGATGGATCAGTGACTCAAGGTAAGTTAGCAGATGATGCTGTTCAAGTACAAAATTTAGATTCATCATTAGTCTATACAAACATACCAATAAGGGTAAATACCCAAAACATCTCTGTGCCTTTTACTATAGATAGTAGTAAGAACGCATCAGTTATCGGCCCAATAACGGTCGATTCAAATGTAACAATAACAGTTAACGGGAATTTTACGATAATATAATGGCAAGTATTTTAGGAATAGACACGATACAACATCAAAGCGGGACCACTGCTATGACTATTGATAGTACGGGTAGAGTATTTACTAATGATAATAGACCTCATGTATTTGGCAGAGGCTTTGGTGAGGTTACTACAGCAACGCCCACAATAAATAGTCAAACTATGGATGGTTCATGGGGCATTCATTTTAACGCTGATGAAGTAACAGAAAATCAAGGCAGTCATTACAATAATTCAACTGGACTTTTTAGTGTTCCTGTTACTGGTTTATATTATTTAACTTGTGGCTATGGTTATAAAGCTGCGAATAACGAGGTAGGAATGAGTATTGCAACTGGAACTTCTAGTGACCATGGAGTAATGGGATTGACACAAAATTGGGAAGGGGTTTCCGGAATAGCTGGAAATTCAAGTACTATTTCTTTCATGAAATTATTAACAGCAGGAAATGACGTTTGTATTATGTTTAGAGAAACAACCTATACATATCCAAATACGGGTATAGATTATTTCCGTTTTAGCTTTACATTTATGGGATAAAGATATGGTAGGAACAATAAAAGTAGGAAAATTGCAAGCGGCCGATGGGACTGGCAATACCATATCTATGGAAAGTGGTCATATTATAAAGCAACCAGGAAGTGTATTGCAAGTTGTGGAATTTACTGATTCAACAAACTATACAACAACATCTACAAATACGGATGTTCAAGGACCGCAAACCGGGACATTTACTTTAATAAAAAGTGATAGTAAAGTATTAGTAACAGCAACATTTTTAGGAAATACAACCCTCAGTTCAAGTTATAATGGAGGAAGGTTTTCTTTATACAGAGGAAGTATTGCTAGCGGCAGTAGAATTACTGTAGGGACGGAGCCGCAGATATTAACATACTCAACTGATATGTGGGTCTGGGTTTGTTTGCAAAAATTAGATGCTCCAGGTGCAAATACAACATATTCTATTGGTCTTAATAAACACTCAAGCGCTGGACAAGCCAATATAAAAGGCTCTTATGGTCAAACAGTAATTACTATGCAGGAGATTGCAGTATAATGGCTTATGTAGGAAATCCAAATACAAATCAGGTCGAGATCAGAACAACTCGATTTCGATATACTGCTACAGAAGGTCAGACGGTATTTAGTGGTGGTGATACGAATGGTCTATCTCTTACTGGTATCGATAGTTCAAGCGCTATGTTTCTTAATGGTGCTAAGTTAAGTATAGATGGTGACTATGCTATAAATAAAGTTACACCTTCTATAACATTAACAAGTGGTGCTTTCTTAAATGATATATTAGAAGTTGTAGAACTAACACAAGTTACAATAGCTGATGTCGGTGGTGCTGTAAAGAGATCAGGTGACACGATGTCTGGGTCATTAGTTGCTCCAACAATGGCACTCAGCAGAACAGCAATGCCAGCTCAAACAGGAGTTATGAAGAGATCAGACGCTCCGTTCTTAGGAACTAACTCAGTAATAAGAACGAATGCACAAAACATTGCAGAGAACATCACGATCGATTCAGCGACAAATGCTATGAGTTCTGGCCCACTTACGATCGATTCAGGATTTACTGTAACACTTAACGGAAACTGGGCAATAGTATGAGTACATTAAAATTAAATAACTTAGAAGCCGCAACGGGAACCACAATAAACATTGCATCAGGCGATAAAATAAGTGGAGCTTCAGGATCCATAGCCGTTCCAGGATCAGCGGTGCAAGTGTTAAGCACTACTAAAGTTGATGACCATTTTCAATCAACATCAACAAGTTTTGTTGATGTAACTGGAGTGACTTTAACTATTGCACCAAAATTTTCTACAAGCAAAATTCTTGCTACTGTTAGCGGTGCTTTTGGTGTTAGTGCTCCCTCGAGAATAGCAATGTTTAATTTAGTGAGAGGTTCTACAAATCTAGGGCAACCAACAAGTGCAAAAAGTTTTTCCTCAACAAGGACAATGTATAATAATGCAGGAGATGAGTTGCACCAATTACATATTGAGTTTCTTGATAGCCCTGCAACAACTTCATCTACAGTATACAAATTGCAAATGAGGACAAATAATAGTGACAACACTTTATTTTTAGGCGATAGGTCTAGTGAAGATTGTAGGCAAGGAACTACACTTACATTGATGGAGATAGCACAATGAGTAGGTTAGCAGTTGATAAGATAGTAGGCGCAAACACCGAATCAATAGTTGATCTTTCTTCTATTAGCAATATTAAGATGCCTGCAGGTCACGTGATACAAGTTGTACAAACTGCTTTAACGTCAGCCGTTGTTGTTAACTCTCCTACCTCTTTTACAGATATATCTGGAGTAAGTGTGGCTATTACTCCTAAATTTTCTAGTAGTAAAGTTTTAATTCATGTTAATCTAGTGGGTTCGGCTCATACAGCCGATTACCATGCAGTATTCAGACTTTTAAGAGGTAGCACAGCAATAGGAATTGGTGATGCGAATGGTTCAGCACCCCAAGCATCTTTTATGCTCGATAGTTATGGTTTAGGTTCTTTATCAGGTCATACTATGAGCTTTCATTTTCTCGACAGCCCAAGTACGACAAGCGCTACGACATACAAAGTTCAAACATTAAATCATAGCGGTGGAGGTGATGTGTATATTGGAAGAAATAGATATGACAACAATGGTTCTACAGGGCCAGGAAGATTTCCTTCAATAATTACAGCACAAGAAATAGCAGGATAACAATTATAAATAAGGAATATATCATGAAAAATTTAAATAGGAGACTAAAAACATGACATCTGTAGCAACAGCATTAAGTGCACTTGGTGTACAAGAGTGGGTTTTACGAGGAGAACCAACAGACTCTGCTGAGTTTGGTACTATGTTTGCAAAAGTCACTGGAGCGGATGCTAATAATTCAGCAATTGAAAGTAAAGATCCAAAAGATTGGGGAGTAACTTGGACTCAAGTTAAAGCCAAGAAAGATGAGCTGATCGCAGGCGAACCAATGAGACTTTTGAGGATAGAACGAGATCAAAAACTTGCAGAAACTGATTTTTATGCTTTAGGTGATGTAACTATGGCTGATGACATGAAGACATATCGACAAGCTCTTCGTGATTTACCAGGCAGTGCAACACCAAAGTTAAAAAATGGTGCATTAGACGCGTCTAGTTTTACTTGGCCAACTAAACCATAAGGGATTTAAATGCCCATACAACGACCACGAATATTGCATGCAGCTCAAATGGCTGGGACTGGAGTGGTGTCTCCTTCCAATCTTAATGCACGTGCTCAAAGCGGTAGTGCTAATAGAAATCTTGTTCATAATGGAGCAATGCTAGTTAATCAAAAAGGTAGTTCGGCTATTACTTTATCAGGTCTAACACCAAACATAGATAGATTTACTGCGTATAAAGCTAATGATGGAACTCAAACTGTAGAACAATCAACTGATGGTCCTGAAGGTTTTAAAAACTCATTAAAAGTTACAAATACTGGAGCAGATGCATCGGTGGCTGCAGGTAATAGAGTAGCTATTATTCATAGAATGGAAGGGCAACACGTGTCACACCTTGAATGGGGAACCGCTGCAGCAAAAACAGTTACACTTTCCTTTTACGTTAAGAGTTCAATAACAGGCACACATGGAGGTGCATTTGGTAATGGTGCAAATAATAGGGCCTATCCTTTTACTTATACAATTTCGAGTGCTAATACATGGGAAAGAAAGTCCATAACTGTTGCAGGAGATACTACAGGGACATGGGCTACTGATAATACTACTGGATTGCAGGTTGCTTGGGGATTAGGTGTAGGAACTACTAATTCTGGAACAGCAGGAGCATGGGAGTCTGCTGACAGAAATTCTGCAACTGGTGCAACTACTGCGTTTCTTACTACTGTTAATGCTACATGGTTTTTAACAGGTGTTCAGTTAGAAATTGGAGATACTGCAACAGCTTTTGAGCATGAGCCTTTTGAGAGGACGTTGCTCAAGTGTCAGAGGTATTATTATTTAAAAGGAAAAGGTGCTGCAACTTATCTTGGTAATGGTGGGTACACAGCAAGCAGTGAAGTAGACTGTGTTGTAAACTTTCCCACAACCATGCGTTCTGCTCCGTCTTTGGAGCAAGTCTCAGGAACTAATTATTATAGTGCAATATCTGCTGACGGCACAGACACTTTAGATGATTTTGTAATTCATCAAAGTACAATTCACTCTATTTTGATATACAACAATAGTGATGCAAGTGGCACAACAGGTCGCTATGCTGCATTAAATATAGTAAATGCTGCTGGGTCTATTGCCTTTAGTTCGGAGTTATAAAATGGAAATACTACAAGCAAAATATTGTTGCTATGGTTCTGAAACAGAGCCTTCAAGTATTAGGGTACAGTTAAATGGTAACATTGTTCTCAGTGTACCACTAGACCCTGCCAACAGACACTACGCAGAGATACTAAGACAAGTTGAAGCAGGAACACTAACGATAAAAGATGCGGAATGATGATATGAGTAGGAGCCAATTAATAAACCATGTTAAGGCCCTACAAGATGAAATATTTATTTTAAGAGACAGACTATTACCAGCTGCAACAGGTCATATACATACGACGATAAACACGTTAGAAGAAAGATTAAAAGAATGTCAAGCGCAATTAGACGAGGATAAATGCAATGGCTAGGACTAAATTAAAACTTAAGGGCATGACTACTGGTACTATACCAGGTAGGATTAAAGTTGCGTCTGAAAATATAAATGCTATGGCCGCATCAAAACTCACTGGTGCAATGCCTTCTCTTGATGGTTCTGCACTAACTGGTACTAGCGATATGGTACATATCAAAACTCAAACTGGTACTAATGCATCATCTATAGATTTTTTACATGGAACTAGCGATGTTGTCTTTGATGGTACATATGACGTATATGAATTTATAATTCATTATGCGTATGGCGCCAGCAATGCTGAATTAAGAATTGAACCTTCTCAAGATGGGTCTGGTTTTACTACAACTAATACCCTCGGTTTTACAGTTGGTGGTTATCGTGCTAGTAGTAGTAATTCTGCATGGACTACAAATTTAGGTACTGCTGGATTTTTTAAATCTGCTGTCAATATGGGTAATGCAGAGAATGAGATATCTGGTGGACAGATTAGAGTTTACAGCCCATTTGATTCTGCAAAAAATACTGTAGCTGTGACTACATTGAATGCTTACCAAGCAAGTGGTACTTATGCGTCTCAAATTACTGCGGGTGGCATGTCAGCAGCTGGAAGAACTCACGGTCTGCGATTTAAAACTAATAGTGGTAACATATATGCAAAAGTAAGCTTATACGGAATAAAGGACTCATAATATGACATATACGTGGAAAGATGTTGGTGATAGACCAGATAAAGTACTTAGTCAATCTGAAAAAGAGGTGATTGCAGCTGAGTGGAATAGATATGAAAAAGAAGAAAAACCAGCATTGGATTTAGAAAATTTAAGATTACAAAGAAACCATTTATTGGCTGAATGTGATTGGACACTTTTACCAAGTAGCCCATTATCAGCAGAAAAACAAGACGAGTGGAAAGTTTATCGTCAAGAACTTCGTGATGTAACTAAAACATATAAGTCTCCTGCAGATGTAAAGTGGCCTACTGCGCCTTCAGGGTAAATGTCTGTTAAAGACATCGATTAAACTTATAAATAGTATAAATACTGCTAATAAGTTTAAACGGAGATATTTATGGCCAATCCAACATCCCGTGCAACATTAATAGATTATTGTAAGAGAAGACTCGGCGAACCTGTTATTGAAGTCAATGTTGACGTAGATCAAATCGAAGATCGTATCGATGAAGCGATCCAATACTATCAAGAATACCATTCAGACGCAACGGTTCGTGGTTATTTGAAACATCAAATAACAGATACAGATGTTACTAATCAATATATAAGTATTCCTTCAAACGTTTTATATGTTAAACGAATGCTTCCAATATCTTCTTCTTTTGGAACTTCATACAACTTCTTTGATATAAAGTATCAGATGATGTTAAACGACATCGCTGACTTAAATAACTTTGCTGGTGATCTGGCTTATTACGAGCAACTACAACAGCATCTTTCCTTATTAGATATGAAACTCAATGGACATCCATTGGTAGAGTTTGCGAGAAGGCAAAATAGACTTTATATATTTGGAGATTTTACAGATAATGATATAAAAGCAGAAGACTTTGTGATTATCGATACTTATAGCATAATAGATCCAGAAGCACATGGAAGTGTTTATAACGATATGTGGTTAAAATCATATGCTACAGCCCTAATAAAAGAACAATGGGGTTTAAACTTGATGAAGTTCGAGGGTATGCAACTTCCTGGAGGAGTTATCATAAATGGTCGACAACTATATGATGATGCAACAGGAGAATTACAAGACTTAAGAGAGAGAATAAGACTAGAGCACGAAGCACCAATTGATTTCTTTATAGGATAAGTATATGGCTAAAAATCTACATATTAAATCTGGTGTTAGATCAGAGCAATTGCTATATGAAAATTTAGTAATTGAATCTCTTAAGATATACGGTCAAGAAGTATACTACCTTCCAAGAGATATAGTCAATGAGAATAAGATATTCGGAGATGACGTACCTTCTCGTTTTAATTCCTCATATAAAATAGAGATGTTTATCGAAAATGTTGAGGGATTTGAAGGAGAAGGAGATCTATTTACAAAGTTTGGCGTTGAGATACGAGATGAAGCCACGTTTGTAGTTTCACGCCGGAGATGGGGTGACACTGTAGGAAGATACGATAACGAAATAAATTCTGTTAGACCAAGAGAAGGCGATTTGATATTCTTACCAATGTCTAAATCAATGTTTGAAATACGACACGTAGAGCATGAACAACCATTTTATCAATTAGAAAATGTACCAACATTTAAGTTAAGAGCTTCTCTATTCGAATACAACGATGAAGATCTTGATACAGGTGTTACAGATATTGATAAGATCGAAAAAGATTATGCGTACAAGTATTCATTAACACTAGCTGCAACGAGCTTCTTCTCAGAAGCTGGGAACGCTGTGAGTCAATTGATTGATAGTGATCTGAGTGTTAATATGACAGGTGAAGTTATAAGTTATAACAAAGACACAAACGTGCTCGAAGTTGTACATGCTGGAGCCACTGATGGTAAGTTTCACAACTTCTCAACATCAAATAAACATCATATAACTATATCTGGTGTTGGTAGGAATGATTCATCATTTGCAGTAACTGCTGTGGCAGAAAATAACCAAATATCAGAAAACGAACAAAACGCAGACTTTAGTGATTTCTCTGATGACTTCTTAGATTTTAGCGAAAACAACCCATTTGGAGATCCGGAGAATAATTAATGGCAGATGATTTATTTGATTTTGGTTTTACAGCAGTCGATGAAGACGAACTCGAAGCTGTTCAAAAAGTAACGCAGAAGGCTGCAGCTGTAGAATCAACAGCTACAACTACACAAGAAAAGCTTGACAAACTTTATAACGCTGTAATCCCGCTGTTAAATAATTTAAAGAAGAATCCAGAAAAAGAGTATATACTTTGGCCTAATAGACTAACTAAAGTTGAAGCTTTTGAAGATCACTTGCAAAAGATTTATAAAGGTTAGTTATGTTTGGCACCCATTTTTATCACGAAAAAACAAGGAAATGCGTTGCTATATTTGGCAGACTTTTTAACAACATCTATGTTTTAAGGAAGAACAGCAGCGGTGGAGTAATAAGTCAGGTTAAAGTACCATTAACGTACGCACCAAAAGTAAAGTATCTCGATAGGATAAGAGAAAACCCTGATCTCATCGAAGATACAAAAGTTGCTATAAAGCTGCCACGTATGTCTTTTGAGATAAACAGTATAAATTATGACACATCAAGGCAACTAGCTAAGACTGCGCATTTTACAAATACAGGAACAGTAACTACCGCGCGACAAAAGTTTAACACCGCGGTACCATACATCATAGGATTTCAGTTGAATATGTATGCTAAGTCGCAAGATGATGCATTACAAATGGTTGAGCAAGTATTACCATTTTTTAATCCACAATATACTCTAACAATTACACCATTTCCCAATGAACATCCATCGTTCAAAGAAGATATACCAATCACGTTAACAGGTGTAGGATTTGCAGATGATTTTGAAGGGGATCTTGGTTCAAGAAGAACTATAATTTATACAATCGATTTTGAGATGAGAACACAATTTTATGGACCTATACCAACATCGAAGATTATCAGACAATCTGTTGCTAAGATATTTGCAAATAAAGTTGGATTTGTTGATTCTGCGATAGGTCTAACTGTTGATTCAGACGTAAGACTACAAACAATACAGATCGATCCAAATCCTATAAATACCATTGGAGATGCTGATAGTGACTTTGGATTTACAACAACCGTTTGGGGACAAGATAGCGACGGCGGTTTCGGCTCATAAGTAAGGATAGTAAAATGAAATTTAAAGAACATAGAGCTCAAGATATAGATGACTTCTGCGAATCATGTGATCTTTACGAAGATTTAGAAATCACTGAGGCAGAGCATCAGGGTAAAAAAGTAAAGCTTAATGATCCTATTAGGACTAGTGAAAATCCTAATAAGAAGTTTAAGGTTTATGTAAAAGGACCAAGCGGAAACATCGTGGTTGTAAGGTTTGGTGATCCAAATATGGAAATCAAAAGAGATGATCCAAATCGAAGAAAGAACTTCAGAGCAAGACATAACTGTGATAATCCTGGACCAAAACATAAAGCGCGCTATTGGTCTTGTTATCAATGGAGAGGTGGATCAAAGGTGGATAACTGATGAAAACATTCGAAGAAATAAGAGAAGCTCCAGAAGTAGCTCAAGATCCTGACATTAAGGGCAGAAAAGGCACTCAACCTGCAGTGTATCATGCTGGCCTTTCGAAGGGTACTAAACAGAAAAGAGATAGGCAGTTTAAAAAACAAGCTAAGATGTCTGATAGTAATCCAGCAGCATATAAAGATGCACCTGGAGATAAAAAAGCCCGCGAAAAACCTATGCAAAAATCAAAGCATACTATAAAATATCATCAAATGTTTGGAAAAAAAGGAGACACCAAATGAAGACGTTCGAAGAAATAAGAGGGATCGATCTTACTGAAGAAGAAAAGAAAGGTCTTGCAGCAAAAGCCGAAAAGTCTGGTATTTCTCAAGGTATACTTCGATCTGTTTACAATAGAGGAATGGCTGCATGGAAAACAGGTCATAGGAAAGGTACTACTCCACAACAATGGGCTATGGCAAGAGTTAATTCATTTATCACTAAAGGCAGCGGAACGTGGGGTAAAGCTGATAAGGATTTAGCTGATAGAGTAAGATCAAGTAAAAAGTAAAATGAAAGATAAAAATAATGTAAAGAGTGACTATGAATATTCTCGTGATACTTATTACGAACTCTTAGAAAAAGGAAAGATGAGTCTCGAGACCATGATGGAAGTAGCTCGTGAGTCTGAGCATCCACGTGCTTTCGAGGTTCTTTCTAATATGATTAAAAACTTATCTGACGTTAATGATAGGTTGATGGATTTAAATAAAAAGAATAAAGATTTAGAAGAACCTTTAAGACAAGTAGAACACCAACAAAATAATATTTTTTTAGGATCTACTGCAGACCTTCAAAAGCTTTTACATAAACAAAATACAGAGTCAGAGGTCGTTGATGTCACACCAGATACAAACATATCTGGGAAATCCTAATGTAAAACGAGATGGTGTAGTACAAGAATGGACATCTAGCCTTGTACAAGAATATTCTCGGTGTATGGGTGATCCTGGTTATTTTGCAGAGAAGTATTGTAAGATAATATCTTTAGACATGGGCCTTGTACCTTTCAAGTTATACCCTTATCAGCGGGAAATGTTTAGTCAATTTAAGGAGAATAGATTTAATGTTGTACTTGCGTGTCGTCAATCTGGTAAATCGATCTCAGCGTGTGCCTATCTATTATGGTTTGCCCTCTTTAATTCGGACAAAACAATTGCAGTCTTGGCAAACAAAGGTGCAACAGCAAGAGAAATGCTATCAAGAATCACACTTATGTTGGAAAATACTCCTTTCTTTCTACAACCTGGTAGTAAAGCCCTTAATAAGGGTTCTCTTGAATTTAGTAACAATTCTCGTATTATTGCCTCTGCTACTTCTGGTAGTTCTATTCGTGGTCTTTCCGTTAACCTTCTTTATCTTGATGAGTTCGCGTTTGTAGAACGAGCTGCAGAGTTTTACACATCAACCTATCCAGTTGTTTCTTCTGGTAAAGATACCAAAATTATAGTTACGTCTACTGCAAACGGTGTAGGAAATACTTTTTACAATATATGGCAAGGTGCTGTACAGGGCGTTAATGAATTTAAACCTTTTAGAGTGGATTGGTGGGACGTACCTGGTCGAGATGAAAAATGGAAAGAATCAACGATTGCAAATACATCGCAGCTGCAGTTTAACCAAGAATTTGGTAACACTTTCTTTGGAACTGGTGATACATTGATAAGCGCAGAAACATTGATGGAGTTTAGAGCTGACAACCCTACAGATACCTTTGAAGGTGGTGACCTTTTGATATATGAAAAACCAGATGCAAAACACGACTACATCATGACAGTAGATGTCGCTAAAGGAAGAGGACAGGACTACTCTACTTTTACTTTGGTCGATATTAGCGTTCGCCCGTTCAAACAGGTTGCTGTATATCGCAACAACACTATCTCGCCTATCCTCTTCCCTAATATTATCTATAAGTATGCGAACTCCTACAATAACGCTTATGTGATAGTAGAAGCAAATGATCAAGGTTCTATAGTTTGTAATGGTTTATATTATGATTTAGAGTATGAAAATATACATTTAGAATCAGCGATTAAAGCTGATAAAATAGGTGTAGAAATCAATAGAAAAACAAAAAGATTAGGTTGTTCAGCTATAAAAGATTTAATAGAAAATAAAAAGTTAAGCATTGTTGATGAAACTACAATAATGGAAATATCAACATTTGTATCAAAAGGAGTATCCTTCGAGGCTTCTGACGGAAATCATGATGATTTGATGATGAACCTTGTAATGTTCGGTTATTTTGTAACTAGCCCATTGTTTAACGATATGACAGATATTAACTTAAAAGAAATGATATTTGAACAAAAGATGAAACAAATAGAAGATGACGTTGTCCCATTTGGTCATATTGATGATGGAACTCAATTTATTGATGAGGAAATTCAAAAACCAGAATGGGCTACGCCATATTATGAAACACACGACGTCGATATTGAAATCTAGATTTATATAAATATAACTATATTTGATAACAACCGTATTATGAAACTTATTATTCAAACCGAGAGGAAGCCATGGCACTATTTACACCATCACAATCACCTGCGGTTGTTGTAAAAGAGATTGACGCTACGGGAGGAGTCCCTAACGTTCAAACTTCTACAGGAGCAATTGTAGGGAATTTTAGATGGGGTCCGGTTGGCCAACGAGTTCTAATATCAAATGAAGCTGATTTGATAGACCAATTCTCGACACCAGACACCACATCTACGATAGATTTCCATAACGCATCATATTTCTTGCGTTACTCAAACACATTACAAGTTGTCAGACAGGCTACGTCTGCAGCTAAAAACGCACACTCAACAACATATAAAGCCGCTGGTCGAGGACCAGGAGCGGTTGGATATGCAGTTCAAGCAATTAATAATAAAAACATATTTGATGCTAATACATCGTTAGATTCAGATGGCCATACATTCGTGGGAAGATTTCCAGGAGATTTAGGTAATGGCCTAAGAGTTTCACTATGTCCTGCAAACAGCACCGCTTTTGCTGCTTGGGATTATGCATCAGCTTTTGACGGAGCTCCAGGATCTTCAGCAATCGATTCAAACGCTGGTGGTACAGGAACTGAATTACACTTAGCCGTTATCGATAATAACGGTGGATTTACTGGAACTAAAGGTACAGTGTTAGAAGCATATCCATATGTCTCTGCTGCTACTAACTCAGTATTAGCTGATGGAAGCACTAACTTTGTTAAGAACGTTGTTAATGAAAGATCAAAGTACATCTATATGGTTAACTTTGACTCTGACTACACGATTAATAACGCTGGCACCGCGATGTCTGCTGGTGCTCAAAAAACATATATATCTGGTCTTACCACGCCTGTTCACTATGACTTTGATAGTGGAGCAAACTCCGCTGCATTAGGCGCAACTGAAATCGCAACTGGTCATGATCTTTTCGAAGATGAAGAAGCAGTTGAAATTGATTTCTTAATAGCACCTGGTATGGGATCTAGAGCAGATCAAACTACAGTAACAAACGATCTAGTTGCAAATGCTATAGGCAGAAAAGATTGTATTGCTGTAACTTCACCTGCAAGAACAGACGTTGTTAACGTAACAAATGAAGCTACTGCGACAACAAACATCGTAGCTACTGCTGCTACATTTACTAAGTCATCTTACTTAGTGATGGACGGTAACTACATAAAAGTATACGACAAATTTAATGACCAATTTATCCAAATACCTGCTGCCTCATCTGTGGCTGGACTTATGGCTGAAACCGACAGAGTTGCGGCTCCTTGGTTCTCACCTGCAGGAACAAGACGTGGTCAACTTCTTGGCGTAACAGCTATTGACTATAATCCAAATAAGACACGAAGAGATACACTATACAAAGCTGGTGTAAACCCAGTTGTAAATGTAGCTGGATCTGGTGTAGTCTTATTCGGTGATAAGACACTGTTCAATAGACCTTCTGCATTCGATCGAATCAATGTAAGAAGACTGTTCTTGGTTCTTGAAAGAGCAATCTCTCAAGCTGCTAAGAACGTAATGTTTGAATTCAACGATGAGTTTACTCGAGCTGAATTTGTAAACGTTATTGAACCAGTTCTTAGAGATGTTAAAGCTCGAAGGGGTATAACAGACTTCAGAATTATTGCAGACGAAACAGTCAATACTCCTGCGGTCGTTGATCGAAATGAATTTATCGCGAACATCTTCATAAAGCCTGCACGTTCAATTAACTACGTAACGCTTAACTTCGTAGCTGTTAGAACTGGTGTTGACTTTACTGAAATTGTTGGCACAGCTGGTGTTTAGGAGGTAAAAAATGGCATTAGGTAGCATAGATCAATTTAAAGCTAGACTAACTGGCGGTGGAGCTCGAGCCAATCTATTTCAAGTTAACTTAAACAATCCTCGAGGTGGTTTAGGTGTTGATGTAGATGCAGACCTCTCATCATTCCTTTGTGAAGCAGCTCAGTTACCAGCATCGACTCTTGGAACTATCGTAGTTCCTTATAGAGGTCGACAATTAAAGATTGCTGGTGACAGAACTTTCGATCAATGGACGGTTACAATTATTAACGATGTAGAGTTTAAACTTCGAAATGCATTTGAAACATGGATGAACGCCATTGCGAATCATGCAGATATCGGAGGAACTCAAAACCCAGAATTGTACTTCACTGATTTACAAGTTAAACAGTTTGATAGAGATGAAACCATAAAGAAGACATATAACTTCAAAGATGCATGGCCAGTAGACGTAAGTGCTATTGACCTCAACTATGGTGACGTTGATACTATTGAAAGGTTTACAGTAACTTGGCAGTACCAATACTGGACATCTAATACAACAGATGGCGTTAGTTCAACTACTGCGGTTGTAGCTTAAATAAATACTATTATTATGGAGGGGACAATTTAGTCCCCTTCATTTAAAGGAAAGTTATAATGGCTGAAGATAACAAAGGCTTTACACTATTTGGGTTTGAACTAAAACGAATTGAAAAAGAGGATCCAAAGAAAAAACCATCGATAGTCCCTAAAACGGATGAAGACGGAGCTGGATATGTAACAGCTTCGGGTTCACATTATGGTCAATACGTAAGTATGGACGGTGATGATACAAAAGATAATGCTCAACTTATTATGAAGTATAGAGGAACTGCGATGCATCCAGAGTGTGACGCAGCTATAGAAGACATAGTTAATGAATCAATTGTTGCAGCAACTGAAGCTGGAGAACAAACCGTACAACTTAATCTTGATAAATTAAAAGTTAGTGACGGAATCAAAAAACAAGTACAAGAAGAATTCGATAATATTATATCAATGCTTAACTTTAATGAGTTGGGCCATGACATATTTAAAAGATGGTATATTGATGGAAGACTATATCATCACCTAGTTGTGAATGAAGCAAACCTTAAAGCCGGTATTGTAGAAATAAGACCTATTGATGGGTCAAAGATGCGTAAGGTTAAACAAGTCAAAAGAAAAAAAGATCCTAGAACGGGTGCAAATCTAATAGAAAAAGTTGATGAGTACTACATCTATCAAGAAAAACCAGGTCAATACACATCTGGTGTAAAGATGAGTTTAGACTCTGTAAGTTATATCACATCAGGTTTACTAGACGAAACAAGAAAGAAAGTATTAGGTTTCTTACATAAAGCACTAAAGCCTCTTAATCAACTTAGAATGATGGAAGACTCTCTTGTTATTTACAGATTAGCAAGAGCACCAGAAAGAAGAATATTCTATATTGACGTTGGTAACTTACCAAGAGGAAAAGCTGAAGGTTATATGAAGGATATTATGGCAAGATACCGTAATAAACTTGTTTATGATGCAAAAACTGGTGAGATAAGAGATGATCGTAAACATATGAGTATGTTAGAAGATTTTTGGTTACCAAGACGTGAAGGTGGTCGAGGTACTGAGATCTCTACATTACCAGGTGGTGATAATCTTGGTCAGATCGACGACATCGTATACTTTCAAAAGAAACTATATAAAGCTCTTAATGTTCCTATCAATAGATTAGAACAAGAATCACAATTTAGTTTAGGTAGAACTTCTGAAATAACAAGAGATGAATTAAAGTTTCAAAAGTTTGTAGCAAGACTTCGAACACGTTTCGCAAAGTTTTTCTTAGATATTCTAAAGGTTCAACTACAACTTAAAGGTGTTATAGTTGAAACTGATTGGGACGATATGAGGAATGACATCATCATTGACTATTCAAAGGATAATTATTTCGCAGAACTTAAAGATGCAGAACTTTTAAGAGAAAGATTACAAACTTTGGACCAAATATCACAATATGTTGGTACTTATTTCTCAAAAGATTACGTTATGAAAAATGTATTAGGCTTTACCGAAGAAGATGTCGAGAAGATGCAAGATGATGCTGAAAAGAATCAAGAAAGAATCGATAAAGCAACTGATGATGAAGAGCCGCAAGAAGCAGTAGAGATCCAACCAGATTTAGTAATATCAGAAGATACGATAATAAAAGAATTAGAAAGCGAAGTGAAACTCAAGGAGTTAGAAGTATTAGATTCAATAAATAAATCATTGAAAAAGTAGTACATTATGTCAAAGATTATCAATGAAGCTCTCTTAGCCTTACACATAAAAGAGTTACAGGAAGAGCTCAATCGTCTTAAAAAATCTCCCGGAAAACAAGGCCAAAAAGGTGAACCTGGAAAGCAGGGTCCTGTTGGTTTGCGTGGTCAAAAAGGTGACAAAGGTGTTAAGGGAGATCTTGGCCCGCAAGGCCCAATTGGAGAAAGCGTAGTTGGTCCTCAGGGTGAAAGAGGAGATGCAGGTCTTACTGGTTCACAAGGTGATATTGGTTTACAAGGACCGCAAGGCGAACAAGGTCTTCAAGGTGAACAAGGCGAAAAAGGTATACAAGGAGAACAAGGCCTTATAGGAGAGCAAGGTCTTCAAGGATTACAAGGGCTTCAAGGACTACAAGGTCCAAAGGGTGATCAAGGTGAACAAGGGTTTATTGGCGAACAAGGTCCTATAGGACCAATTGGGTCTGAAGGACAAAGGGGTTTAATTGGTGAACAAGGTCCTCAAGGTGAAAGAGGATTAATAGGCCCAAAGGGAGATACAGGATCAATAGGTCCTCGAGGGCCAATCGGTCTTACAGGTCCACAAGGACCACAAGGAGAAACAGGACCCGCTGGTAATACTGGGCCAGCTGGGAAAGATTTAACACTAGACGAAGTTCAACCACTACTCACCGGTATAGACAAAAAATATCAAGGTAATTATGATAGGTTTGTAAAAAATGTAAACAAATCTCTATCTACTATAGGTGGAGGTGGTCTTGGCGAAAAAGATGTAATAAGTCTTATAGATATACACGCTCCAGCTTCAGGCGGTGGAGGATCAGGAACTGTTGACTCAGCAGCTACTATATCACTTATAAACGCTCATGCACTAGATTCAGCAAGAGCAACTGGCTTGATTGATTCAAATTATGTGCAAGCAAGAACTGCTACGCAGTCGTTTGATTCTGCTTACTTATCTCACTTACAACAAGATCTAGTGCCTTTCAGAGATTCAGAGTTTAGTTTAGGTTCAACCAATAAAAAATGGAAAGATTTATTTTTAAGTGGATCAACAATATTTTTAGGAGACGCTACGATAAGGTCGGAGCCTGGAAGGGGGTTATTTCTTAAAGGACCTCAAGGTGAACTTAAAAATGTTAATAATAGCACAGATACTATCCCTACTGGAGACTTAAGAAATACTGCAGGCGATAATAATAATAACGCTAGAGAAGATGATAACACTAAATCTTTAGGCGGTGTAGATAGAGATGCGTTTGGTGCAGACCTAAGAACGATGTATGATTGTATGGAACCACATGGAGTGTTTCAAAGTTTAGACTATGGTGCAGGCGAATCTCACGTTGGAGCCTAAAAAGTATTATAAATAGAAAGAACGACGTATAAAGGACTGATATGCCAACAACATTACAATTTAGAAGAGGTAACGCAGCTCAAAATAATACCTTTACAGGTGCTGCTGGTGAAATCACCTTTGATGTCACGAATAAAACTTTACGCGTTCACGATGCCTCAACTTCTGGTGGTACTCGATTAGCTACCTTTGCAGAGGTTCAAGCTCTTCAAGCCGCAAATGCTCTTGATTCGGATATAGTTAAACTTATCGCTGAAAACGATTTAAAACTTTTAGACTCTGGTAGAGCTCTAGGTTTAATTGACTCTGATTATATTCAAGCCAGAGTAACAGCAGGCACAGATTCATCCGCAACCATTGCTCTTATAAATGCTCATGCCTTGGATTCTGGTAGAGCTACAGCTTTAATTGACTCTGCCTATATTAATGCGAGATCTGATGCTAATGTTGATTCTGCTAAAGTAAGTTCTATCATAACTGCAGATGTTGATGCAACTTTTATTAATAATTTAACAATAGATGCAGATACTTTAGCCGGTCAAAATGGAGCTTTTTATAGAGCATACGGCAATTTAACTGGAAAACCTACAATTCCTGCTTTTGGTACTGACTTCGTCGACTCAGCGGCTGCAATTACTTTGGCTGATGCTAGGATTGCTAATAATCTTATTGACGAAGATAACTTTGCAAGCAATAGTAATTCAAGAGCGCCATCACAACAATCGGTTAAGGCTTTTGTTGACGCTTATGTAGGTGAACTTATCGATGAAGATAATATGGCGTCTAATAGCTCAAGCCGACCTCCATCACAGCAATCAGTTAAAGCTTATGTTGATACAGAAGTTTCAGGTATAGTCGATGCTGCACCAGGTGCGCTAAATACTTTAAACGAATTAGCAGCTGCTCTGGGTGATGATGCTAACTTTAGCACGACTGTCACAAATTCAATAGCGACTAAAGCAACTTTGGCTCAAGCTCAAGCAGTAGATCCTAAACTAGGTACTGACTTTGTTGACTCAGCAGAAACCCTTAAACTCATTGATGCTAACGCATTAGACTCGGCAAGAGCTACAAGTTTGATCAATGCAAGTTATATACAGGCAAGACAAACAAATTTTGGAAATAGCAATGTTCAGACATTAGTAGATTCTGCATATGTTCAAGCACGTGTAACTGCAGGTACAGATTCAGCTGCAACTCTTGCACTTATTGACGCAAATGCATTGGATTCAGGAAGAGGTAACGCATTAATTGATGCAAGAGTAAACGCTACATTTATTAATAACCTTACTATTGATGCAGATACTTTAGGAGGCCAGAATGGTGCTTACTATAGGGCATATAGTAACTTAACTGGCACACCAACTATTCCTTCACTGGGAAACAATTTTGTTGATTCAGCTGCAACAATTATATTAGCTGATGCAAGGATTGCTAATAACATTATCGATGAAGATAATTTTTCGACTAATAGTGCTACTAGAGCACCTTCTCAACAATCAGTAAAAGCTTATGTAGATGCAAATGCTGGCAGTTCTCTTACAGTTCAAGAAGAAGGAAGTTCCTTATCAACGGCTGCTACAACACTAAACTTTGTTGGGTCAAACGTTACAGCAACAGGTTCTGGTGCAACTAAAACTATAACAATTACAGGTTCAGGTGGAATTGCATTATCTGATCTTTCTGGAAATAAAGGTTTAACTTATAATTCTGGTACTGGTGCATTTGATGTTGACTCAGCTAACATTAAGTCATTTACAGTACAACATTTAGGCACAGATTTTGTAGATTCAGCCGAAGCGCGGAAGCTTCTTTCAGGTGGAACTGGTATTACATACAATTCAAGTACAGGTGCAATCACAACAACAGATGCTGATATAGTACATGATAACCTTTCAGGATTTGTAGCTAATGAACACATAGATCATAGTGGAGTAACTATTACTGCTGGTGCTGGTTTAACTGGTGGTGGAACTATAGCTTCAACAAGAACACTCGATGTTGTAGGTGGTAAGGGTATCATAGCGAATGCTAATGACATTCAAATTGACTCAGCAAACATTGTCTCTATAGTTGACGCAAATGCATTAGATTCAGCGAGAGCATTATTAGTAGCTGAAACAGAGTTTAGTGTAACAACTGCAAACGGTGGAGTTTACAAATTTACTGGTGATGGTTTTCCATCTCAATCGGGAGATAACCCAACACTTTACTTTACACGTGGTAAACGATACGTAATACACAACTCTTCACACGGATCACATCCGCTATATATTAAAACGACTCCTGGCACTGGTACGGGTAATCAATATGCATCTGGAACGGCTGGACAAGGTACAGTTAAAGTAACGTTTGATGTTCCTATGGATGCTCCGACATTATTGCACTATCAATGTTCTGCTCATTCAGCGATGCGAGGATCTATAGTTATATTAAGCGATGCGTCAGCAGTCGATTCAGCTCAAGTTACAGGCATAGTCGATTCAGATTATGTTAATATAAGATCTTTAAAGGGACTTTCTGTAACTACAGCCTCAGCTTCAGGTGGAGGTACTCTAGCATATAATAATGTAACAGGTGTATTTACTTTTGCGCCTTCTACAAACTCTGGAGGAGGAGGTGGTGGGAGTGGATTAGACTCAGCGCTCACCACTCAACTCATTGACTCAGCCTATGTTCAAATTAGACAATCTGCAGGTGGAAGTTCATTAACTGTACAAGATGAAGGAAGTGCGTTATCTACTGCAGCTACTACTTTAAACTTTGTAGGAGCCGGTGTTGTAGCTTCTGGTACAGGTGCAACTAAAACAATCACAATCGCTGGTGGTAGCGGAGGTAGCGGTAGCGGTAGCGCAGCTGAACTTACTAAGCATACATACTTTGCTACTGCAGGACAAACACAATTTTCTGGAGGAGATGAAGGAGGTACAAGCCTTTCTTTCGATGCTGGAACTATTAATGTTTATCACAACGGTATACAAATTAGAGCTGTAGATGATTATATTGAGAGCGCAGGTACTAATAGAATTACATTTACACAAGCTGTAGACTCAGATGATATAATAGTAATCGATAAATTTGCCACACCAAATGCAGGTGCAGCAGGATTATCTAGCTTTGAATATTTTGCCACCTCAGGTCAAACACAATTTTCAGGTACAGATGAAGATGGAGAAAGTTTATCTTTCGGTGCTAATCAGATTCAAGTTCATCAAAATGGTGTTTTACTAAAACATACAAATGACTATATTGAAAGCGCTGGAACAAATAGAATAACACTTGCATCAGCAGCTGATTCAGATGATATTGTAACAGTATCTGTGTTTTCAGGCAGTGGATCAAGCGGTGGTGGTGGAACTTCATGGCAAAGTTTAAAGACAGCAAATTATACTGCAACTGCAGGCCAAGGTGTCCTCACTAATACAACTGGAGGAGCTTTTACTGTATCGCTGCCTTCGAGTCCTTCTGCAGGTGATGAAGTAAAGATTGTAGATGCTTATGGAGTTGCAGGTACAAATAACGTAACGATCGCGAGAAATAGTAGTAAAATACTTGGAGCAGATTCAGACTTTATACTTGACATAAATAGAGCTGCAGTATCACTAGTGTATGTAGATGCAACACAGGGATGGATAGTAACGGAGAAATAGATGGCTAAGCTTTCAACTTTTATAAAAACAGAAAATACCGCGGTTGGTGCCGGACTTACAGTTTATGCAAATATTTCTGCCATGCCTACTAGCGGGCCATCAGTCGGAGATCAAGCATTTAATTCTGATAATAATAAAATTTATGTTTGGAATGGAAGTGGTTGGTTTAGCGTTGCAACTGTTAATCAGACACCGACTTGGTCTACTGAACCAGACGCTTCTTATCTATTGTTATCTGATGGAACTGCAACTTCAATTACTGTTGCTGCAACGGATCCTGATGGATTTCCAGTTACATATGCAGCTACACCTTCAGGTCTAGGAAACATAGCAACAATATCTCAGAGCGGAGCAACATTCACAATCACTCCTTCTACTAATACAGCCCATGCCGGAACCTTTACAGTTACATTTACTGCAACAGATGGTACTAATACTTTGTCTAAGCCTGACGTATCATTTACATTGGCATTTGCTATACAAAAATCCAACTTCACAACATTCTTAGCAAAAGCATCTGGAACTGGAGCTAACACAACACCAACAGATGCATCAACAAGCAATCACTCATTGGCTATGAATGGATCTACTGCTACATTAACAACGTTTTCACCTTACAAGCCTTCAGGCTATTCAATGTATTTTGATGGAAATGGTGATTACCTAACAGCTGCACATAGCACTGATTTTACATTAAGCGGTGAATTTACTATTGAAATGTTTGTATATTTAAATCAAACTTCGTATTCAAGAACTGTACAAAGATTAGTAACACCAAGCAACTCATCGCCTACTAGTGAACCATACATTTCTATAGGAAATGATCAGGGTGGTGTTAATGCTGGATGTTTATGTTTTACATCATCTGTTGCCGCCGGAAATCCTCAAGGTTATGCTACCTATGAAGGGACTGGTGCAACAGGAACTAATCTTTATTTTCCGTTTAAAGAATGGGTACATGTTGCATTAACGAGAGATAGTAGTAACGTATGTAGACTATTCCAAGGTGGAATATTAGTAGCTACTGTTACTATATCAGGAGGTTTTAATTTTTCTGGAGCAGACAATGGTGGAATAACTATTGGTAAGTCTGGCTGGAATAATTCTGAACCTTTTGGACCTGGATATATAGCTGATTTTCATATGGTAAAAGGAACCGCAGTTTATACATCAAATTTTACACCACCAACAGAAAGATTAGCTCTTGTTACAAATACAAAACTGTTACTAGGAGCACCAGGCTTTTATGATAAATCAACAGGAAGACATCTTATAACAGTGAACGGTAATACACACACAGATCCGTTTTCACCATACACTTTACCGGTTGAATATTCAGCTTCTACACACGGTGGATCAGCTGCCTTTCCTGGAACATCAGATGAGATTATAACTTCTGATGGAGCGTCAAATGCGATTGGTTTAGGAAGTGGCGACTTTACGATAGAAACATGGATCTATAAACATAATGCGCCTACTGATACCTGGAATGCGCTTATAAGTCAAAAGTACGGTGCAAGTGGTGGTTGGAGAATGTATAAATCTGACGGCAATGGACGAATGAGATGGTATGCTGCTTCGACAGATACTTTGTTATCCAATGCAAATAATCCACTTATACAAAAATCATGGTGCCATGTAGCAATGGTAAGAGATAACGGAACGTTGACTTGGTATATTAATGGAAAGGCTTCAGGATCTCTTGGTAATCATTCATACAATTATACTGGTGCCTCAGCTGAAGTAGAAATAGGAAAAGGAACTTATGGGTATGATGGGCCAGGAAATGTAAATATGACTGACGTAAGAATGGTAAATGGAACTGCTGTTTACACTGGAGATTTTACACCTCCAAGCGGACCTCTTACAACAACTGGTGGAACATATCCGTCAACAACGAATGTTGTTACATCAATTCCTTCAGGACATACCAAATTATTGTTGAATATGACACAATCTAAAATCCTAGATACCAGCCAATCTCATCCGCGGATGCAAGTTTATGGTAATACTGCAGCATCGGCTACGCAACAAAAATTTAGCGGGCAAAATACAATAGCGTTTGACGGAGCTAGTGATTATATTACTATAGAAAATACAAATCAACTTGGAACTGACGATTTTACTATAGAAAGCTGGATATATCCTACATCTCTTACCAGTAGCCATAACGTTGTGTTTAGTAATTATAATTCTTATGGTGCTGGCTCATTTGGAATTTTTGTGCCTCATAGTACAGCTACATCCTCGTTTTCTCTTGTAAATGAAGATGGAGCTGCTTCTGGAGGAAGTCTTAGTTACAACCAATGGTATCATATCGCGGCAACGAGAAGCCATGATACACTTCGATTATTTGTTAATGGTACTGAAGTAGCTAATAGAAGTCATGATACTCATTTAAATGGTGGTGGTACTCTTGCTTATATTGGAGGAACTGGGGATATAATTGGGAGCGGTGAGTTTCCTGGTTATATGGATGATTTTAGAATAACTAAAGATTTCGCGAGGTATCCTTATATAGCCGAAGGAGTAACACTAACGACAACAAACTCTGGTATGCGAAAAGCAGATGGAACGTTTGTTACCGCTACTGCTTCAAACGTGCAGATCTTAGCTTGTCACACAAGTAATCCTGTGACTGAAGGTTCTTCAGCCGGTCTTACTATAACTAATAACAATTCAGTGGCTGAAACTACAACTGAGATGCCAGTAGGACACACGAGCGGTATGACAGGAATGCAATTTACTGCATCAGCTGATAAAAGTCTTACACTTTCTGGCGGTACAGCAATGGGAACTGCTGATTGGACACTTGAATACTGGGTATGGCACGACTCATTAACTGCAGACCAAGCTCATTTTTCTGCAGGATCTCAAGCTCCATCAATTTTTTATGATCATAGTGAAACTAAGTTTGCGTGGTATCATGGTAGTCAATCAAGTATTACAACAGTTACACCTGAAGCTAAAAAATGGTATCATTTTGCTATTGTTCATACTGATTCAGATGGAAAATTAAATATATTTGTAAACGGTAAACTTGCTTGGAATATAAGTTATAGCCAAAACTGGACAAGTACATCTTATATTATTGGAAATAGTTCAGCATCTAACAGCCATCATGACGGCACAATAAGTAATTTAAGACTTATAAAACAAGCGTTATATACTAATAGCTTTACTCCTGCGACAGTAACGATAATAGGATAAATAGAACATGGCCATTTCAAAAGCAAGAAGAAAATCATCATTCGCGGTAGATGGAAGTCCGATAATCATAACGGAGCCTAATCCTATTGAGCTGGCGCCTGTTTTGAATACAACAGATTCCGCTAGAGCAACATTTAAAGCAACTGATCCTGGAGGCTTTAATATTTCATATGATATTAAATATTTTGCTGACAGCTCTAAGTTAGCATACACTAATGATTCTTCTAATCTACCTCCTCACTTATTACATCCAGCTCAAATTACTACGGCTTCAGATAGCGCTGGACTCCTGGCAACATATAGATTTTTAACAAGAACTGCTGATTCAGATGGTAGTGGTAATAGCACTGTACAACGATTTTTGCATAAGTATATAGCGTCAGATGGTCTAAGAAATATATCAACGACTAAGGCATTTCAATTTAACTTTGTTGCTTCCACAGCCGAAGTATTAATCGTCGGTGGCGGTGGCGGAGGAGGAGGCTGGGGAGGCGGCGGTGGTGGAGCTGGTGCTGCGCGATACTATTCAGCATTTTCTATTACAGCAGGTCAGGCTTACACCGTTACTGTTGGCACAGGTGGTGCTGGTTCTGGTGGTGGTAGTAATAATAATCAAGCTGAAGGTGTTGCTAGTGTTTGGCATACTTTTACTGCAGGAGGAGGTGGTCACGGTGGTGGTCAAGCTAGTGGACTTACATCACACTCTGCCGGCAATAATGGTGGTTCCGGTGGAGGTGGCGGTTGGGGTGTAACCGGTATCGGTCATGCCCAAACCTATGGCGATTATGGTAATGCTGGAGCCGCCGGCGGTGGCAGTGGTTATGACGGAGGTGGTGGAGGTGGCTATGGTGCTGCAGGATCCACATCATCTGGTTCAGGTGCTGTTGGCCATGGTGGTGCTGGTTATGCTAGTTCTATCACAGGAACTGCAGTTAATTATGCTGAAGGTGGTGGTGGCGGTAAGTATCAAGGAAGTGATTATACAACATTAGGTGGTGGTACTTCAGGAGCTGGAGGACGTGGTGGATTTAACACAACAGCTGGAGAAGCAGGAACTACTAATACTGGAAGTGGTGGCGGTGGGGCTGGTACTTCAGGTGGTGCTGGAAATGCTAATGCTGGTGGAGGTGCTGGTGCAGCAGGAGTATGTATTATTGCGTATCCAGAAAAATTCGCTGGACCAACTATTACTAACGGATTAACTTATACTTTGCTTACATCTAGAAATGGTTACAAAGTTTATAAATTTACAGCAGGAACTGGGACAGTAACATGGTAACAGGAATAACAAAAGCAAAGAGAAAGGCAGCATTTGGAGCTGATGGTGCACCAACTATTTTAACAGCTCCTACAGAATTATCGGTAGAATCAACTGTGGGTACAACGAGTGACTCTGCTCAAATTACTTATAGAGCTACAGATCCAGGAGGATTTCCAATCACTTATGATATAGATTATCTATCAGATAGTGATAAAGTAGCTTATACAAACGATTCTAGTAATTTGCCACCACACCTTGCACATCCTGCTCAAATAAGTTTAAGTTCAGCTGATGCAAATGGTGATAAAACCGCAACTTATAGATTTTTGACTCGAGCTGCAACTGGCTTAGACTCACACGGAGGTGTTGGTATTAAACAAGCGTTGAATCTTAGATATTTAGCGAGTGATGGAATAAAAACTACAGCATCATCATCAACATTGACAATAGCTTTTGGCCAAAAAATAACTTTTGATACGAGTCTTTCAGGTCTTACTGATCGATCAGGTGAAGGAAATGGAACTAACTCAGATCAGTATCATGCTCAAGTTTCAAATAGTATTAATACTGCGATGTCTGGTACTTTAATGACTGGTAAAAGATATTTCGAAGTTAGGATCGATTCAATAACTAACTACTTAATGATAGGATTGTGTGACGCAGGCGCAGGAGCAAGTGCAGCAAATTATGGCGGCAATACTGTTTCGATGCTTTATCAAAGTGGAAATACACGTTATCCAGGCGGCGGTGCTACTGGTATATCAGGAACAATGGGAGTAGGTACTATTTTAGGATTTGCATACGACACAGATACTGGTGAAGTTTGGAAAAGTCTTGGTAATAACTATGGTAGTAGAGTTCCTGGTACCAATGCTGGTTGGTTAATTGGTAGTTATTCCGGAAATGGAAATGCAGGAATGCGGCTTGGCTTTACTGGTGGTAGCAGCGGAATTAACCATAAAGGAACTATATTGAGAGGTGACAATTTAACGTACGCTATACCAACAGGATTTTTATCACATTAATTTTTTAACAGGAGTAAATTATGGCAGAAGAAAATGAAAATGAAACTGAAACAAACCCAATGGCAGCATTGGTGCAACACGCGTTAGACCAAGACTACAATAATGCAAATAAAGTCTTTGGTGATATAATGGGGACTCGAATAAACGATGTCTTAGATCAAGAGAAGATTAAGTTATCGAATCAAGTCTACAATGGTATTGAGCCTGAAGAAGGTGATGAAACCGAAGACGATGAACAACTCGAACTTGACTTAGCTGATGAAGAGGGAGACGATGAAGAAGATCAAGAAGTTGAAGATGATGAAGCTGAATACGAAGAAGACGAAGAAGATGAGGAAGACGAAGACGAAGAAGAAGAATTAGACGCACATGATGGCTGATACATAAATATCACAGTTAAAAACTTAAATATTATAAATATATCTAAGGGCATGTAAATGAAGAACTTTGTACAGATTAGAGAGTTAGCTGGTAGAAAACCAAAAGGACAAGTGGTTTTTAATAAAAGAGTTAAACGCATGTCAGTTAAGATATTGAAAGACATGGGAAAATATGTCAGTTACATTGATGGTGATAGGCTTGACGCGTATAAGTCACAAAAGGAAGCTGAGAAAGCTATTATGACATTTTTAAAACAGTATAAAGGATAGGCTATGCAAATCAAACCTTTAACCGCCAAAGTAAATAACATCAATACTGCAAGTAATAGATCAAAAGTTAGTAGAGCTAATGTGTTGTATATAATGGGAACAGCTGCTGATACTATAACTAATCATACACAAAGCACATCATTTCAAATAGCACCTAATAGTCCTATTATAATGATGAAAGATGCTGATGATGAGGTTTATTCAGGTGCTACTACAACACACTTTACTTCAATAGAATTTCCGAGAGGTTAATATGAAACTAATATCAGAATTTCATGATCAACATCTCCAAGTTTTAACTGAAGAGAAAAATGGCAAAAAATCTTTTGCTATACAAGGAATTTTTGCGCAAGCAGAAAGTAAAAATAGAAACGGTAGAATTTACGAAAAGGCTATTATGGAAAAAGCCATTGGTAAGTATACCGGAGAACAAGTTTCTAAAGGTCGAGCAGTTGGTGAATTGAATCACCCAGAAGGCCCGACCGTAAATTTAGATAAAGTTTCGCATAAGATCGATGAACTCGTATTCGAGGGAGACGATGTTATGGGGAAAGCCACAGTATTGGACACTCCAATGGGGAATATCGTAAAAGGTTTACTCGAAGGTGGAGTTCAACTGGGCGTTTCGACTCGTGGTATGGGGAGCTTAGAGCAACGTAATGACGCAATGTACGTTAAAAACGACTTTATTCTTAACGCGATTGATATCGTGCAAGATCCATCTGCACCTGGAGCATTTGTTAATGGGATTATGGAAGGTGTAGAATGGGTTTGGAATAACGGCATTATCGAGCAAAGAGCTGTTGAAAAAATGGAGACTGAAATTAAAAATGCTCCACGGCAAGGACTGTATGAAACACAGGTTCGTGAGTTTAAGAATTTCCTCTCGTTACTTAAAACTAAAAAAATATAGGGAGTCAAATAATGGCTGATAATAACGAAAATCAGGATGTCATTGGTGATCTCCACGGTGACGAAAATAACGTGGAGGAAGCAATGGGTCATGATCCGAAAAATGCCGAAGCAGCATCGGTTGCTTCAGTTGATAAGGCCGCAGACGCTACTGGTACTGCTAAAAAGCGCAAAGGAGATAAAGCTATCAAAGATCCTATGCAAAAAATGGCAGCTGCTGGAGCTAAAGATGCTGGAGCCCAACCGACTGAAAGTGTTCGTTTAACAAAAGCTGGCATGATCAACGATATCTACCAAAAACTAAATGGTATGACAAGAGAAGATATTGCTAAGCTTAATTCCTCTATGATGGCTGAAGAGTCATCTGATGAAGTTGAATCATATGACGAAGTTGATTTCAACTATGAAGGTAACTGGAAGGAAGATCTAGATGCTCTCGTAAATAACGAAGCAACTCTTTTCGAAGAGTTTAGATCTAAAGCCGAAACAATCTTTAATTCAGCTGTCACGACGAAGCTGTCTGAAGAGATTGACCGTCTTGAGGAAAAATACGAATCTGAACTAGCTGAAGCTGTTACGGAAACCAAAACTGGACTCGTAGATAAGGTAGATTCTTATCTTAACTACGTAGTTGAAAACTGGATGGAAGAAAATAAACTTGCTGTCCAATCAGGTCTCAGAACAGAGATTGCCGAAAAATTCATGAATAATCTTAAAGATCTATTCACCGAATCATACATCGAAGTACCTGAGTCTAAAGTCGACCTAGTTGACGACTTAGCAGATGAAGTTGAAGAGTTGGAAACAACACTTAACGATCAAATGTCTAAGACTATCGCTATGCAAGAGGAACTCGAAAGTTACAAGCGAGAAGCTATACTACGTGAAGCTTCAGCTGACTTAGCAGAAACTCAAATTGATAAGCTTCGTTCTTTGATGGTTAACGAAGACTTTGACAGCGAAGAAGCTTTCGCTGAAAGAGTTGATACCATTAAGGAATCGTATTTTAATAAAAAGAGAGTTATGAGCGATGAAACTATGATAGATGAAGAAGATGATAACACATCTGCTACACCTTCTGGTTCCATGGATCAATACATTAACGCTCTTAAAACCCAAACCAAAAAATAATTAGGGAGTCCAAGATATGCAACCTGCAATATCCTACGATAAATTGATCGAAAAATGGGCCCCAGTACTCAATGAAGAGTCTGCTGGTAACATTAACGATCATCACAAGAAAGCAGTAACAGCTGCTGTACTTGAAAACCAGGAAATAGCTTTACGCGAAGAAGGAATGCTAACAGAAGCCGCACCTAGCAATAACTCTGCTAATGTCGCTAACTGGAATCCAGTCCTTATCGCTCTTGTAAGAAGAGCTATGCCAAACTTAATGGCTTACGACGTATGTGGTGTTCAGCCAATGACAGGACCAACTGGTCTTATCTTTGCGATGAAATCACAATATAAGTCAACTAAAGGTGGAGCTGTCAGCAACGGTGCTGGTCACACAGAAGCTCTATTCAATGAAGCACTAGTTAACTTTTCTGGTGACTCAACAACAACCGGTAACGGAACTAAAGGGCCATCTGGTTTATCAGGTGTAACAGATACAGATGCCGACGGAAGTTTAGTCGACTCTGGTGCCACATTTATTCCAGAAATTGGTGACGCTTATACTACAGGCGAAGCTGAAGCTCTAGGTGACGGTTCAGGCGAAGCTTTCGCTGAAATGGGATTCACAATTGAGAAAGCTACTGTGACTGCAAAGTCAAGAGCGCTCAAAGCTGAATACACCTTAGAACTTGCTCAAGATCTGAAAGCTATTCACGGTCTAGATGCTGAGACAGAATTGGCAAATATATTGTCAACTGAAATCTTGGCTGAAATCAACCGAGAAGTTATCAGAACCTTGAACCAGCAAGCTAAAATTGGTTGTCGTCAGGCAAACATCAATACTAAAGGCCTTTTCTCACTAACTAACGACGCTGATGGTCGATGGTCAGTTGAAAAGTTCAAAGGTTTAATCGTGCAACTCGAAAGAGAAGCCAACGTAATCGCTAAAGAAACAAGACGAGGTAAAGGTAACTTTATCATCTGTTCATCAGATGTTGCCTCAATTCTTTCAGCTTCCGGAATGTTGGACTACTCACCAGCTATGTCAACTACCCTACAGGTAGACGACACTGGAAACACATTTGCTGGTACACTTAACGGTAGAATGAGAGTTTACATTGACCCATATGCAACAGCTGACTATGTCAACGTTGGATATAAAGGAACAAACCCATACGATGCTGGTCTGTTCTATTGCCCATACGTACCCCTAACTATGGTACGAGCAGTTGGTGAAAACAGCTTTCAACCAAAAATCGGATTTAAAACCAGATACGGTATGGCTTCTAATCCATTTGTTGGAACTGCACCTGCTAATGGTCTTGCAACAGCAAGAACTAACCAGTACTACAGAATTTTCAGAGTGGATAACATCCTCACATAATATAAGAAAATTCTTTTCTAAACTAAGAGGGGCTTTTGCCCCTCTTTTTTTGTTTAAATCAGTATAAATAGAGATATGAACAAAGACAACTATACGGAATACGGCTATCGTGGTGTTAAAGAATTGGCTGATGCGTTGAAGCGAATAAAAGAGCTCGAAGAAGAACTTAAGAAAATTAAACAAGAACTTCAAGAAGAAAAAGATGGCAAATCTAACAACTAATTTAAACTACTTACAACCTACCTCGTATAAGATTACGATAGATAGAGAAAACTATCCTAACCTAGAATACTTTGCTCAGAGTATCACACATCCTGGAATGATATTAAATCCAGTTGAGATGCCATTTAGGCAAATTGCTGGAGTACCATTTGCAGGTTCATCATTAACATTTAACGAATTGTCAATTACGCTGATACTTGATGAAAACTTGACAGCTTATAACGAAATGTATGAATGGTTGAGAAGAGCATTGGCAGTTCCAGAAGTAAAATCGCTTCGAAGAAACTTTGTAAAGAAAACGGTACCAACTTACAGCGACATTATGATTTCTATATTGTCAAGCCACAACAATAAAACAAAACAAATATCTTATAAAGAATGTGTACCAACAACTTTGGGCGATATTCAATTTGAATCTACTGCAACAGGTACCGAATTTATTACATTTACAGTGGCATTTAGATTTAGCTATTTTGATTTAGTATAGATATAATTATTAACGGAGATATATTATGATTGATTTGAAAGAAGTCCTAGCTGAGTGGGCTAACGATAACCAGATACATGAAACACATTTAGACGAATCCTCAAGAAAAACCCCCATATTACATTCTAAATATTTAGAGAAGTTAGCTAACGCAAAGTTGTTACTTAAGAAAGCAGAGTTTTCTCAAAAGACTTTGTTAAAAGAAAAATGGTTATATTATAATGGTAAGATGGATAAAGAACAAATTGAAGATTTAGGATGGGATCCAGATCCATTTGATGGTTTAAAGATACTCAAAGGTGAGATGGATTACTATTATGATGCAGATCCAGAAATACAGAAATCAGAAGAGAAGATACAATATTTTAAAACACTAGTTGAAACATTAACAGATATAGTAGACACAATAAAATGGCGACATCAAACAATAAGCAATATAATTAAATGGAAACAATTTCAGTCAGGAAACTAACACACGCTAACTTACACATAGATTGCGACCATTCTATCGCAGAAGAACTTAAAGAATTCTTTTCGTTCTTTGTGCCAGGATACCGATATATGCCTGCGTTTAAACGTAGAGTATGGGATGGAAAGATAAGACTATTTGATTCTAATAGCGGTGAACTACCAGCTGGTCTGTATCATCACTTCTTAAGGTTATGTAAATCACGAGACTATAAAGTTGATCTTGTAAAGACACAGTATGGTTTACCTGATGATATGAATGAGATAGCACCTGAAGAGATATACGATTATTCTAAGAAGTTAAACCTACCATGGGAACTTCGTGATTATCAGTTTGCAGGTATATTTCATGCATTAAAATATAAAAGAGCCATATTATTATCACCTACAGGTTCAGGTAAATCATTGATAATATACTACTTAGTGAGATGGTACCTTCGATATGCAGCTAAAAAGGTATTAGTAATAGTTCCAACGACATCATTGGTTGAACAGATGCATAGCGATTTTGTTGAATATAATATGCCAGAAAAAATGGCACATAAGATATATTCTGGAAAAGAAAAGACTGATGAAGCAGAAATTTACATAAGTACGTGGCAATCTATTTACAAACTGCCTAAAATATGGTATAGTCAATTTGGTGCAGTATTTGGTGATGAATGCCATGGATTTAAATCAAAGTCGTTGATGAATATAATGAATAAAGCTACAGAAGCAGAGTATCGATATGGGACTACGGGTACCCTAGATGGTACTCAAACACATGAACTCGTATTACAAGGTTTATTTGGAAAGACATACAAAGTAACGACAACAAAAGAATTACAGATAAATGAAGTGTTAGCAGAGCTAAACATAAAGAGAATAATATTAAATTATAATAAAAAGATAAGAGATGAATTTGGACCAAGGTCATATCAAGATGAAATAGATTATATAGTAACATACGAAAAAAGAAATAATTTTATAGCAAACTTAACTTTAGATCAAGAGGGGAATACTCTCGTATTATTTAATTATGTTGAAAAGCATGGTAAACCACTTTTTGAGTTGATAAATAACAAAGCAGACGAAAAAAGAAAAATATTTTTTGTCTCTGGTAGTACACAGACTTCAGATAGAGAAGCTATAAGAGGAATTGTAGAAAAACAAAAGAATGCAGTTATCGTGGCTAGCTTGGGTACTTTTTCCACTGGGATTAATATTCGTAATCTCCATAACATTGTCTTTGCATCGCCGTCTAAAAGCCAAATTCGAGTACTACAATCGATTGGAAGAGGACTCAGAAAGTCAGACAACGAAAAACCAACGAAGCTCTTCGACGTTATAGATAACCTATGTAGCAAGTCAAGAAAAAACTTTGCAATACTACACGCAGAAGAAAGATTAAAAATATACGAGAGAGAAAAATTTATGTTTAACACCTTCGAGATAGATTTATGAGTAAAAAAGATATAAAGCAATTTAGGTTATCAACTGGAGAAGAGATCATCTGTGAGATCTTAGAATGGGACGATGACGATACTAGCGCTATGCTTGCGCGTGGAATTTTAAAGATCGTAGAAACAGAAGATTGGAAACAAGGTATAAGACTTATAGCATTTAGGCCATTTATGGCGTTTAACGAGGATCCAGATATAATACAAACCATCAACAGCGAGCATGTGATAGCAGAATCAACTCCAGCAGATGGATTAGTAAAAATGTATGCACGATGCATAAGAAAAGTTAAACAAGACATAGCTAAATATCCAGAGTTACCGACCTTCGACGTCGACGATATAACTCATATGAGTGACGAAGAGCTCCGTGATTTTGTAACAGGTGAAATGGATAGAGTGAACGTAAAAAAAATAATTGAAACAGACATAGATTCAGATAATAATCATAATGTTATAAAATTTAGACCTAAAGACACGACCTTCCACTAGGGATATATCTCTCTCCCAGGTAATCTTTATTAATTATACCATACTGGTGTAATTTGTACATGCCTAAAACATCACATCATATGATAAAATATATGTTTACAAAACGTAAAATATTTGATAGAATTATATTATTAACGCGAGGTAATTATTATGGCTAGAACAAAAAGACGCAGCGTACATTATGTAGATAATGCTAAGTTTTCAGGCGCCGTCGTAGACTATTGTACGATAGTAGAAAAAGCTAGAAAAACAAAAGAAGAAATTCCAAAGGTACCAGACTACGTAGCACATTGCTTCTTACGTATTGCTGAAGGCCTTTCTCATAAAGCTAACTTTATTAGATATACATATCGAGAAGAAATGGTTATGGATGCGGTAGAAAATTGTCTTAAAGCTATAGGTAACTATAACTTAGAAGCAGCTACACGTAGCGGTAAACCAAATGCATTTGCATATTTCACACAAATTACATGGTATGCGTTTCTTAGAAGGATAGCAAAAGAAAAGAAACAACAAGATATTAAATTAAAATACCTTACTAGTTCTGGTATAGAACAGTTTGTTACACAAGAAGGTGGTTCTGAAGCAACTAATTATGTTGTAGGTGCATTTGTAGATTCGCTTAAAGATAGAATAGACAAAGTGAAGGTACACGATACTGAAATAAAAACATATGCAAAAAAGGTAAAGAAAAAGAAAAGGATCAAGCACGTGGATTCAGATCTTTCGGAATTTATGGCATGAAGAGAAAACAAAAGGTGCAAATCTTTTCTATAGAATACACAAGATCTGGTATCGTAACGCTCCCGCATGAATATATGAAACAAATCAATGTAGGAGTGGGTGATACAATTAAATTTGAAGTGCACGAAGGATTTATAAAAATAAAGAATGCAAATCATATAGTCGAAGATTTTAGAATGAATGAGGGTAATATAGATGAAAATAGCGATATTAAATGATACACATTGTGGTATAAGAAATGCATCACAAATATTTTTGGATAATGCTAAAGACTTTTACGAAAACATATTTTTTCCAGAATGTGATAAACGAGGTATCAAACAGATACTCCACTTAGGTGATTATTATGATCATCGTAAGTATGTAAACTTTAAAGTATTAAATCATAATCGTTACCATTTCTTAAATAAAGTAAGAGAAAAAGGCATGCGAATGGATATTATTCCAGGTAATCATGACACTTACTTTAAGAATACGAATGAACTTAACTCGTTAAAAGAATGTTTAGGCCATTACATGAATGAGGTTCACATTATAATGGAACCAAAAGTTATGGAATATGGTTCTTTGAAAATGGCTCTATTACCATGGATTAATCAGGAAAACTATGAGAAGTCTATGAACTTCGTTAATAATTGTAAAGCTGATTGGTTAGGTGGTCATTTAGAATTAAGTGGTTTTGAACTGATGAGAGGTATAACACATCAGCATGGCATGGATGCGTCATCTTTCGAAAGGTTTGAGAAAGTATTAACTGGACATTTTCATTGTTCTTCTCAAAGAGACAACATATGGTACTTAGGTGCACAGATGGAGTTCTTTTGGTCAGATGCGCATGATCCTAAATACTTTCATATACTAGATACAGAAACTAGAGAAATAGAAAAGATAAGAAATACTTACACTTTATTTGAAAAAATAGTGTACAATGATGAAAAAACAGTGTATAATGAATATGATACGACAAAATTAGATAAGAAATTTGTAAAGATTGTGGTTGTAAATAAATCAGATACATTCGAATTTGATAGATTCATTGATAGAGTACAGATGCAGAATGTTTATGATTTAAAGATAGCAGAGAACTTTAGCGAGTTTGTAGGTTCAAATATAGCAGATGAAACACTAGAAGTTGATGATACGCCAAAACTCATGGATGATTATATAGAAGCTGTTGATACAGACCTTGACAAATTTACTATTAAGAAACAAATGCGAGAACTTATGAATCAAGCTCAAGCGATGGAAACAGTTTAATGTCTTTTACCCTAAAGCAAATACTTGGGATAAAAAAAGAAGAGATCGATGATAATGATGATCCTAAAGTAAATATACATACATTATATAAACACAGATGGGTATGGTACCATCTTATTCTCTGCATACAAATGATAATAACTAACGTTCTATTAGTAGGAATATTAATAGTCATGGCAATTAAATTATGATAAAATTTTTGAAGATACGTTGGAAAAACTTTCTTTCGTATGGTAACGCATTTACAGAAATAGACCTTACTAAAAATAAATCTACACTTATCATCGGTCAAAACGGTGCAGGTAAATCAACAATGTTAGATGCATTATCATATGCATTGTTTGCAAAACCCCATAGAAATATAATTAAGAATCAATTACCCAATTCTATAAATCAAAAGAATTGTGTAGTTGAAGCAGAGTTCTCGGCAGGTAGGTCATTATATAAGATCGTAAGATCTATAAAGCCTACTAAATTCGAGATTTGGAAAGATGGAGAGATGCTCAATCAATCTTATCATTCCAAAGACTACCAAAAGATCCTCGAGCAAAACATCCTTAAACTCAATCATAAGAGTTTTCATCAGGTAATTGTATTAGGTTCCTCCTCATTTATTCCCTTTATGCAGTTACCTGCACGACACAGAAGGAATGTTATCGAGGATCTTTTGGATATTAATGTGTTCTCAAAGATGAATATAATCTTAAGAGAAAAAACATCAATACTCAAAGACGAGATAAAAGAATTATCATACAACTTAGAGATAGCTAATAATAGAGTATCTACACAAAAGAAATATATTCAAGACGTTAAACAACTTACAGATCAGAATATTGAGTCAAAGAATAAAGAGATAGATGAAGCCCGAACTGCTATCGATGATCTTGTAATTAAAAACAGTGATATGACAAAAGAGTTAGAAGAACTAGCTCCTCAAAATAAAATAGATCTTAAAGAGTCAAGTGATAAGAAGACAGACATACTTCATAAGCAAGCTAGACTTAGATCTAGTATTGAAACCCTTGTAAAAAATGCAAAGTTCTATGAAGATAATAGCAATTGTCCAACATGTGAACAAACAATTACAGAAGATTTTAGGGCCAATAAGATAAAGTTAACTAAAGAAGAAGCTAAGGCTTTATCAGATGATATGAATATTTTACGAGATGCTGCAGCGGATGTAGAAGATAAGTTATCTAAAGCTTCTACCATAGCTAGTAAACTTGCAACCATACAAAATGATATTACAAATAATAACAAAGAAGTAGAAAGACTGACAAGACTCGTTAAGAAAACTTTAGATGAAATAACTACTGATTCAGTTAAAGATTTGAATGAAGCTAAGACAGAGCTCGAAAATATTATCGAATCTGTTACCGAAGCAAATGATCAAAAGGCAAAAGCTAACGAGCAATATTCATATAATTTGGCCATGTCAGAAATGTTAAAAGATACTGGTATTAAGACAAAGATAATAAAGCAATATCTTCCTGTTATGAATACTCTTGTTAATCAATATCTACAAGTGTTAGACTTTTATGTGCACTTTGACTTAGATGAAGAATTCAATGAAACGATACGATCAAGACACAGAGATGTATTTACATATGATTCCTTTTCTGAAGGAGAGAAGCAGCGTATCGACCTATCACTATTATTTACTTGGCGTCAAATAGCCAAGATGAAAAATTCTGTATCAACTAACTTGTTAATACTTGATGAAACTTTCGACTCATCCCTCGATCATGATGGTGTAGAAAACTTATTAAAGATATTAAATACGTTAGGTGATGGCACGAATATCTTTGTTATATCACACAAAGGTGAGATCTTAAATGGTAAGTTTGATGACACCATTGAATTTAAGAAAGAAAGAAATTTCTCTAAAATTGCTGCTTAAGGGTTTACATTTGTCGAAATATGTGGTATAATTATTATACAATTTAAAATGAGGTTTTTATTATGGAACTAACTGAAAATACTTTATCAGTGTTAAAAAATTTTTCTGGTATTAATCAGAATATCTTGATAAAACAAGGAAACGTTATCAAGACAATTAGCGAGGCTCGAAACGTTTTAGCCATAGCTAATGTAGTAGAAGAGTTTCCTAAAGATGTAGGCATATACGATCTTAACGAGTTTATTGGTGTGTTGGGTTTAGTTGATACACCTAATTTAAAATTTGATGATGACTTTATGACAATCAGTGATTCGACTGGAAGATCTAAAATAAAATACTTTTACTCTTCTGAAGATACACTTACAACGCCATCGAAAGATATCACGATGCCGCAATTCGATGTAAGATTTAAATTAGATGTTGAAGTCTTAAATAAATTAAAGCGTGCTGCTTCTACTCTTGGTCATAACGAAGTATCAATAGTTGGAAAAGATGGCATCCTTAACTTATCTGTTGTAGATAGCAATAACCCTACGTCAAATGCTTTCTCTATAGATATAGATGGTGAGTTTAAAGAAGATGCAGTATTCAACTTTATACTCAACATAAATAACTTGAAAATAGTCAGTGGAGATTACGATGTACAAATCTCTTCTAAACTAATATCGCAGTTTACACATAGTGATGAAAAGCTACGATATTGGATAGCAATGGAAAAATCCTCAACTTATGGAGTATAATTAAATGGCGGATGAAAAGAAAACTGAAACACCAGCAGCTGCACCTGTTTCACCAAACTTAAAGCAACTACAAGAGTTATCTAACAAGGCATCTCGGAGTACTGTTGCAGTGATTGATGCGATGACACAAAGAGGAGCTTTCAAAGGCGAAGAGCTTTCTACTATTGGTGGTCTTCGTGATCAATGCATACAAATCATTCAACTTGTAGAAAATATAGAGCAAGAGACAGCATTACAATCTTAAGCATTTACTTTCTCATCGAAGTGTGGTACAATTATATAATGGAGGAAGTGAATGACAGATTTTTTATGGGTCGAAAAGTATCGACCAAAAACTATTGCAGAAACTATATTACCCGAAAAGCTTAAGTCTGTATTCGAACAGATAGTTGCATCTGGTGAATTGCCAAATATGCTGTTTACTGGTACAGCTGGTACTGGTAAGACTACGGTTGCAAAAGCTTTATGTAACCAATTAAATCTAGATTATATCTTGATTAACGGTTCAGAAGAGGGTAATATAGACACATTACGTGGAAAGATTAAACAGTTTGCTAGTTCAGTATCTTTACAAGGTGGCTATAAGGTCATAATACTTGACGAAGCAGATTACCTCAACCCGCAATCAACTCAACCTGCTTTACGCGGATTCATCGAAGAGTTCTCTAAAAATTGTAGGTTTATATTAACATGTAACTTTAAGAATAGAATTATTCAGCCGTTGCATTCTCGTTGTGGTGTCTATGAGTTTAATACATCTAAAAAAGATTTAGCAGCTCTTTGCATGCAGTTCTTAGATCGCGTGTGTATGATATTAGATGAATCACAAGTTAAATACCAAAAAGGTGATCTAGCTAATTTGATTATGAAACATGCTCCTGATTGGAGACGTGTTCTTAACGAGCTACAAAGAATGAGTGTAGCTGGATCTATCATAGTATCTACAGATAAGACTGATTCTTATGATGTTTTGTTTCAATGTCTTAAAGCAAAAGACTTTAAAAAGATGAGGCAATGGGTTGTAAACAATATAGATACTGATGCATCTGCGATATTTCGTGGGTTATATGATAAAATGATAGATCATCTAAAACCGCAAGGTGTTCCACAAATGGTATTAATCCTTGCAGATTATCAATACAAACATGCTTTTGTTGCAGATCATGAGCTTAATGTTGTAGCATGTTTGACTGAAATTATGGCAAATGTGGAGTTTATATAATGTTTAAAACTGGAGCAAACTTATTTACATCGGGTGACTTTATTAGTCATGCTGGTTTACCCTTAAAATGGAAAATAGAATGCGATGCAATTAGATCAGAAGAATGGGATTGTCTTGCTCAAATGATAATGGAATATGAAAATATGCCATTTAGAGAAGTTAAAGGAATTCCTACAGGCGGAGTATCTCTAGCCTCTGCTTTAGATAAATACAAAAGTCCTGATGCGGATGATTTAGTAATGGTAGTTGACGATGTATGGACTACTGGCATGAGCATGCAAGAATTTATAAAAGACAATTACCCGAACCATTTAAGTGCTCAAGTTAAAAAATGGGTAATATTTGCAAGGAGACCTCCCAATGACGGAACAAGAGCTTTATTTACGATGCCAGGATAAAACATGTTATTAGAAAATGATTTAAAATTAGACTTTGGCAATGTTCTTTTAAGACCAAAAAGATCTACAGCAGAAAGCAGAAAAGATGTAAACTTGTGGAGATCCATGAAGTTTAGAAACTCTGATGGAGAGTTTTATGGTGTACCAATAATGGCTGCAAACATGGATGGAGTTGGTACATTTGAAATGGCAGAAGTACTTGCTTCAAATGGAATGTTTACTTGTCTTAATAAGACGATACCAGCTATGGATCTTGTCAATCACTTTGATGCAGAAAGCAAAATGCCTGGAAATTATACGGCTATGACTATTGGTGCTACTAAAAGAGATGAAGATAAATTTGCTAATGTATACGAACAGACAGATGGAAAATTAAAGTTTCTTTGCATAGATGTTGCAAATGGCTACACAGAGTATTTTAGTCACTTTATATATGGGATGAGAAGCACTTATCCAGATTTAACTATCATAGCAGGTAATGTAGTAACCGCAGATATGACACAGGAGTTAATAATAAATGGAGCAGATGTTGTTAAAGTGGGGATCGGTCCTGGGAGCGTTTGCACGACTCGTATTCAAACTGGTGTTGGTTATCCTCAGCTTAGTGCTATTATTGAGTGTGCTGATGCTGCTCATGGGTTGGGCGCTCATGTTATTGCAGATGGAGGATGTACTAGTCCAGGAGATATCGCAAAAGCCTTTGGAGGTGGTGCAGACTTTGTGATGTTAGGTGGTATGTTAGCTGGTCATGATCAAGGTGGTGGTGAGGTTACAACTTCGCACCATGTTACTAATGAGATAGATAGTAGAAAATACAACACAAGGTTATTTGGTTCTAATGATCAGGTTACTAGAGTTGTAGAAGAAAGAAAGTTCGTAAAATTTTATGGAATGAGTTCAGGAACTGCAAACGATAAACATTTTGGTGGTTTACGAGATTACAGAGCAGCTGAAGGCAAAGATGTAAAGGTACCTTATAAAGGTGATGTAAAAGTTACCATACAAGATATGTTAGGAAGTTTAAGATCTACTTGTACATATATTGGAGCTAAAAGATTAAAAGACATTCCTAAGTGTGCTACATTCATAAGATGCAGCGATACACATAATAGGGTTTACGAATAACAAAAAATGTGGTATAATATACTATGAAAATAACTTTAATTGGATTTGGATTTGTAGGAAAAGCTGTACATAACGTATTAAGTAAACACGTTGAAGTAAAGATAGTAGATCCAGCATATAATGGAAATTTAATAGAAGATGATTCTGATGGATATATTGTATGCGTCCCAACTCCGAGCTCTAATAATGGATCGTGCGATATATCAATAGTTAAAGATGTTGTAACGTATTGTCCAATAAATAAACCAATATTAATTAAAAGCACTGTAAGTTTAGAAAGATGGAGATATCTAGATACTCAAGGTAAAAGTCTTAATTTTAGTCCTGAGTTTTTAGTTGCTGCTACTGCGATGGAAGATTTTGAGAATCAAGAACATGTTCTAATAGGCGGACCAGATTATGCATTTTGGTCTACTGTATTTTTTATGTTTAAAACAATCGAAGCTTCAATAGAAGAACTTATAATGACTAAATACGCCAGAAATTGTTTTCTTGCAACTAAAGTTTCTTTCTTTAACGATATACATAATTTATGTAGTAAGACAGATATTGATTACGATAAAGTTGTATCGCTTACTTCTATGGATAATAGAATAGGATCTAGCCATATGCAAGTACCTGGACCTGATGGACAGTTTGGATTCGGTGGTGCATGTTTCCCTAAAGATACTAAAGCGCTAGTTGCAACAGGTAAACATTTTGATGTTAAAATGCCAATTATGAAAAATGTAATAAAAGCTAATGATACGGTACGAAAGAAATGAGTCCTTTTGATTATTTAAATGCTATTAACTATACTAAAAAAGATATTATGGTTGATGATATAGCAGAAAAACAATATAACCCATTTATGGTCAATAGAGGTTTATCTTACTTTCAAGATACTGTTTTGATGGCAAATGAAATGAACCAGTATGCACATCTGGATAGTCGTTTACAATTTGACTTTCTTATAAATATAGTTAGGAAACGAAAGCGATTTAGTAAATGGAATAAACCAGAAGTCGCTACTGATTTGGACGTAGTAAAAGAGTATTATGGATATAGTAATGAAAAAGCACGTATGGTTCATAATCTTCTCACGGACAATCAGATAACTGAATTGAGAAAGAAGGTTTTTAAAGGTGGAAGAAAATAATATAGTAGAATGGTCACCTGCCTCAATGCTAGAGGTTACGCTGAACGAGCCAGATGATTTTTTAAAAGTACGCGAAACACTAACGAGAATTGGTGTGGCGTCAAGAAAAGAAAACAAATTATTTCAAAGTTGTCATATACTCCATAAACAAGGACGATATTTTATCGTGCATTTTAAGGAGCTCTTTTTATTAGATGGAAAAAAATCTAATTTAGAAGAGAATGACGTTGCAAGACGTAATACAATTGCAACGCTGATGAGTGATTGGGGTCTTATAACGATAGAACAACCTGACAAGGCAGACTCAAAGGCTCCGTTACGTCAGATAAAGATTATACCTTTCCGCGAGAAGAGTGAATGGGAACTTTGTCCGAAATATAACATTGGAAATAATTGATTATAAGAATTAACTAGTATATATAGTAATGGATGCCGTTAACGGGTCCAAATAAATTAACCTTGCTAAATTAGGAGGCAACAATGACTGGTACTTTTATGTTCCCAAGAAACGCTTTTTTAGGTTTCGACCATCTTTTCGACGAACTCGAAAAAATCACAAATCACGCAAACGATACATATCCACCTCATAACGTAGTTAAATCTGCTGATATGAAGTATGATATTGAACTAGCAATAGCTGGTTTCTCTAAGGACGATATTACTATCGAACTTAAAGAGCATGTGTTGTATATAAGAGGTGATAGAGAGAAAAGAAGAAATGATGAAGCATATGTCCACAAAGGCATATCAGGTCGAAAGTTCTCAAAATCGTTCAGACTATCAGAGTACGCAGAAGTCAGTGGTGCAGATCTAACGGATGGAATTCTTACTGTCAGTATAGAAGTAGTTCTACCAGAAGAGAAGCGACCCCAGAAAATTTCAATAAATACTGGAGGTAAAACCAATGGCAAAAGTGCTGAATTTCTTCGGGAGAATGCTTAAAGCAATCTCACGTCCACCTATGAGTGCTAATGAAAAATACTTGTCTCAATCTCAAGATCTAGCAGATCTTGAAACACGTATGAAAGAGATGAGAAATTCTAGTCCAAACTATAAATTTCGATACTGGATATGATCTGTAAATTCATAGCTAATCTATTTACGTGGGCTTGGGAAAATAACGAAGATATATAAATAATATGGGCGGGGAAACTCGCCCTTATTAACATGAACAAAGGATAAGCTTATGGCATTTAATCTTTCAAATAGATCAAAGAAAAAATTAGAAGGTGTACACCCCGATATGGTTGCAGTTGTTGAACGCGCAATAGAGTTGACAAAAGTCGATTTCGGCGTTACATATGGTGTACGTACTGTTGAAGAACAGGAAAAACTCGTGGCTGCTGGAAGGTCACAAACTATGAAATCTAAACACTTAATTCAAGACAGCGGATATTCACATGCGGTTGATGTAGTTGCATATGACGGATCAAATGTAATATGGGAATTAAATGTGTATGATGATATATGTGATGCGTTTAAACAAGCAGCAGAAGAAAAAGGTGTAGCTATTAAATGGGGAGCAGCATGGTCAGAAGGAGATATTCGTTCTTATGAAGGAACATCAGAAGACGCCATGAATGCATATATTGATTTAAGAAGATCTCAAGGTCGACGACCATTTATCGATGGACCTCATTTCGAATTAATGTAAAATAACTGTTTACATTTACATCTCCGTTTGGTATAATATATTATGAATAAGGAGATTTAATGTCATTTTATACTTGTGTTACTCGCTATGGTAATTCTATACTGTATCGTGGCTATGATAGCTATGGTAAACGTGTGTATAGAAAAGAACAGTTTCGCCCGACATTCTATACTAAATGTCAAAAAGAAACTGGTTGGAAATCGCTAGACGGTCATAATATTGTACCGTTACCATTTGATGATATGCGATCAGCAAAAAATTGGTTAGAACAAAACGCAGAAGTTTCTGGCAGATATATCTATGGAAATCATAACTACTTACATCAATTTATAACTGATAAGTTTCCACGTGATATAGAATTTAAAAGAGAGGTAGTTGATGTAGCTAACATCGACATCGAAACAGAATATAACGATGGTTTCCCTCGTCCTGATCGCGCTGATCAAAAAATACTATCAATCACATACAAATCTAGCAAAAGCAACACATATGTTGTGTGGGGTTATGGCGCTTACGATATAGAAAAAGCACTCATAAAACCTGTACAATATGTAAGGTGTCGTGATGAAAAAAGTCTATTGATGAAGTTCTTAGATTTTTGGTCACATCCTGATCATTGTCCAGATATTATTACAGGTTGGAACGTAAGGTTCTTCGATATGCCTTACTTAATTAATCGTGTGACAAATGTATTAGGCGTTGATTTCTCTAAGAAGTTTTCACCATGGGGAATGATAGATTACAGACAGATCACAAGACGCGGTAAACAAGAAGACATCTATGATATTAAAGGCATACAAGTTCTTGATTACCTCGAGTTATTTCAAAAGTTTGGTTACTCGTATGGCGCGCAAGAATCATATAAACTTAATCATATTGCCTATGTTGTATTAGGTGAAAAGAAACTTTCGTATGAAGAATCAGGTTCATTGAAGAACCTATACAAAGACGATCATCAAAAATATATCGACTATAATATGAAAGACGTTGAGCTAATCGAAAGACTCGAAGATAAAATGGGTCTTATCACTCTAGCATTGACTATAGCATATAAAGGTGGTGTTAATTATCAAGATACGTTTGGTACTACTGCTATATGGGAATCTATAATATATCGAAAGCTAATGTCACAAAAGACATTGCCTATAGTTCGAAGACCAGATGAAGCAAAACAAAAGTTTGCTGGTGGTTATGTAAAAGAACCTCAAGTAGGTGCACATGATTGGGTAGTATCTTTTGACCTTAACTCTTTGTATCCTAATATCATTGTGCAATACAATATGTCACCTGAAACATTGATCGATCAATCTCAACCAAATGGTGTAGAATATTATCTTAGTGGTAAACGAGCAGATACTACGGAATATGCTGTAGCTGCAAATGGTTCAACATATCGTAAAGACATTGATGGTGTCATACCTAATATTATTGTAGATTTCTATGATGAACGTGTGGCTGTAAAGAACATGATGTTAGCAGCACAGAAAACCTATGAGAAAAACAAAACCATAGAACTCGAGAAAGAAATAAATCGCCATGAAAACCAACAGATGGCCATTAAGATCTTGCTTAACAGTTTATATGGTGCATTAGGTAACAAATACTTTAAATACTTCGATGTACGACTCGCCGAAGGCGTAACTCTTACAGGTCAGTTAACTATTCAATGGGCTGAAAAAGCTATGAATGTTATAATGAATGATTTACTTAAAACAAATAAAGACTATGTTATAGCTATCGATACTGATTCTTTGTATGTCAACTTTGGTCCTTTAGTAAAGCAACTCAATCCAAAAGATCCTGTAAGTTTTTTAGATCAGATATGTGAGAAGCATTTTGTGCCTAAACTCAAAGTATCGTATGAAGATCTATTTAAAACTATGAGCGCGCACAAAAATAGAATGGTTATGGATAGAGAAGTTATAGCAGATCGTGGTATATGGACTGCAAAGAAAAGATACATTCTAAATGTACATAACTCTGAAGGTGTACAGTATGCACAACCTAAACTTAAGATTATGGGCATCGAAGCCATTAAGTCTTCGACACCAGAAGTTGTGCGCGATAAGTTCAAAGAGATATTCAAAGTTATAATAACAAAAGGCGAAAGCGATACACAAGATTTCATACGAGAGTTTAAGAAACTCTTTAGATCTTTGCCAGCAGAAGAAGTATCTTTTCCTCGATCAGTATCGAATGTTTCATCGTGGACAGATAGAAAGACAACCTATATCAAAGGCACTCCTATACATGTGCGTGGCAGTATATTGTATAATAATCAGCTTAAAAATGCAAAGCTTACAAAGAAATACGAACTCGTTACAAATGGTGATCGTATCAAGTTTTGTTACTTACGTGTGCCTAATCATATCAGAGAAAATGTTATAGCCTTTCCAGATATATTGCCAAAAGAATTTAAGTTACATGATTATGTTGACTATGATATGCAGTTTAATAAAACGTTTGTAGAACCACTAAAACTCATCTTAGATGCGATTGGATGGAGTCCAGAAGAAAGAGCTACATTAGATGAATTCTTCGGATAAAGGTTTACAAGCAATAAAATATGTGGTATAATAATATTGAAAGGAAGAATTATGAGTACAAATTGGGTAGATGATATGTATCACATGCATAAGAAGTTCGGTGTGCATGAATGGGTTAAAAAGAATAAAGATAATAAAGAACTTATGAGAAAGTTCTTAGAGTTTCGTGTTCGCTTCTTACAAGAAGAACTAGAAGAAACTCGTAAAGCCGTTGAAGAATCTGATGCAGAAGAAATAGTTGATGGTCTTATCGATCTTTGTGTTGTTGCAATCGGCACATTAGATGCATTCGATGTTAACGCACGTGTTGCTTGGAATGAGATATTCGAAGCCAATATGTCTAAAGAACCAGGTGTTAAAGAATCAAGACCTAATCCTCTTGGTTTACCTGACTTAATTAAGAAACCAGACTGGAAAGGTCCAGATCATACAGGAAATCATGGCTTGTTCGCTGACAATATTTAACAGTATCTTCGATAATAAAACAGATAAAAGACTCGAGTTTGATTCTTTTGAAAAGTTTGAAGAAGCATTGTATAAACTCGCTGAGAAACCTCTCAATGCGAAGAAAGATGCTGTACTTATATCACCATCTACATATATAGAAGACACTACTCGTGCTAATAAAAATGTGATGCATTGGGATGGTTGGTGTTGTGTCGACGTTGATGACCATAAATTCGAAGGAGATTTAAAGAATGAACTTACTAATCTATATGGTGACTTCCATTTTGTTTGCTATAGTACTGCTGGCAGCAAGCATGGTTTACCAAAGTTTCGTCTTGTCTTTCCAACTACAGAAAGAATTGGAGGAGACGACATCAGAGCTTTCTGGTTTGCTCTCAACACAAAGCTCAACTCGCTTGCTGATAAGCAGACTAAAGACCTATCACGAATGTATTATATCCCTGGTTCGTACGCTGGCGCTTTCAACTTTATCTTTACTAATACTGGGAATTATATAGATCCAAAAGAATTGATAAGAAAATACCCTATGCCTGAAAAAACCAATCTTAATAATTTTATGGATAGGTTACCAGAAGAAATGCAACAACAAATAATCCAATATCGTAAAGATAAGTTAGATCAAGACTTCAATTGGAATAACTACAGAGATTGTCCGTTTTGGCCAAAGAATTTGGCTAACGAGTACAATGCTATTAACAACACTGGTTGGTATCATAAAATGTATCAAATCATGGTTGCTATAGCAGGAAACGCTGTTGGTAGAAAATACCCTATCACAGCAGATGAAATCACTAAATTATGTCGAGAGTTTGATACTGAAACTGGTAATTGGTACAAAAATCGACCATTAGACAAGGAGGCCGACCGTGCAATCGAATACGTTTATAGAAATATATGAATCATTTAAAGGAGTTCCAGACTCTACCTTTATAAAAAATAGAGATAAAAAAGTAGAATCAGGTAAGTATAAAGCAGGAATAAGAGGTGCAGATTGTGAATTTCCTGAATATCACCAAGGACAAGTTGATGATAAGCAGACAAATCATCTAACTAGTATCGCTATAGATAATACACATACTGATCTTGGTGTTTTAGATTATAAACAATTCGCTAAAGCTGGAGTTAAAATGGAGTCTTTTACTCAAGAACAAATCGAGAAAAATAATATTAATTATATTGTAGTATGGAGATGGTCTGATAATAATCGATATAAAACATTAGTTGAAGGCGAATCAATAAGTTATGAAGTACTTGAGTACGTACCTGCTAAATGGGCTTTAGCTAATTTAGATAAAACAACTAATAGATTTCCTTTTAAAATAAATAGTGTACATGCTGAAGAACTTATGGTATAATATATTCGGAGGTTACAATGAAAGAATCACTTAAAGTTTTACAAGAATGCGCTGAACTACAGCAAAAGAAATCTAGAGATTATCAGAACGAAAACTCTCGTATCAGACAAGCTGATCACTATCCTCGTGGTTGTGCTACTATACTTGATATGGTACATCAAAAGATTACACGTATCTATTCTGTTATGGAAGCTGCTGAAGTTGGTGGTGATCCTAACTTTGAATCGTTAGAAGATTCCGCTAAAGATGCAATCAACTACCTTTCCTTTTTCGTATCTTATAATCGTGGTATGATGGAAGGTCAAAGCTCCGATAAAGACTACTTAAATAAGCCGATAAAGAAAGAAGAATGATTATAGGTTTTACAGCATCAACATTTGATTTGTTACATGCAGGTCATATCGCTATGTTAAGAGAAGCAAAAACACAATGTGATTATCTTATTTGTGCTTTACAAGTAGATCCTTCGGTAGATAGATCTGATAAGAATCCTCCAGTGCAAACTCTCGTAGAAAGATGGACACAGCTTGATGGTGTAAAATATGTTGATGAAGTAATACCATACCAATCAGAAAAAGACTTAGAAGATATATTGCAGATGCATAATCTCGACGTTAGAATAATCGGCGAAGAATATAAACATGGTAAGTTCACAGGTAGAGCAATATGTGCAGCTCGCGGTATAGAGATATATTATAATAAACGTGATCATAGGTTTTCTACATCAGACCTAAGATTAAGAGTGCAACAAGCTCAAATATTAGATAGCAAAGATAAGGTAAGATGAATAACGTAAGCGATATAAGAAAATATTTTATTAATGAACTCAAAGCAGAAAACTTTGTAACTGATAAAACTGGTCAAAAAACCATTGAAATGATTGGTGCATCCTTTCTCGCCAATCAACCTTCTATATTCGGTGAACCAAATCAACAATACATCGATGCAGAAATAAATTGGTATAATAGTAAGTCTACTAATATCAATGACATTTATCAAGGTGCTAAAAAACCTCCTGAAGCTTGGCAATATTCAGCTAATGAGCATGGTGAAATCAATTCTAATTACGGTTTTCTTATATATGACGATAAGTTTCACAGCCAGTATTGGAATGCTTTAGATGAGTTACTTCTTAATCTCGATACTCGTCGTGCTACTATGATCTATACTCGACCTTCTATTTGGTCAGAATACAACGAAAATAAGAAGAATGATTTTATTTGTACAAATGCAGTAACTTACTATATACGTGGTGGTAAAATGCATTGTGTTGTGCAAATGAGATCTAATGATGTAGTATATGGCTATAAAAATGATTATGCATGGCAAAAACATGTTCTCGAGTGTTTTACCAATGACTATAATAGATCGTTTGCTGAAAAAACTTGGGATGCTGATTATCGACGTGATATGGAAATTGGTGACATTATTTGGCAAGTTCAAAACCTACATGTTTATGAAAGACATTTCGATCTTGTTGTATAAATATTAAAGTAAATTATATATGGAGTCAATCATGTCTTTATCTCAAAAAATACTTGAGTCAACAGAAGCACTAGAAATAGATGACGCAACAGAAAAATCAGTAGAAGAGAGAGAAAATATTATAAATAATTTAAAGGATAGGATTAAGCGCCTTGAAGTAGATATGGCGCATATGCTAAAAAGGGATTTCGAATATGCAGATCGGAAACGTGACGAACCAATACATTAATAATTATCATTATCAAGACATACGACAAGTTAATCAACAGAAAGAGACAAGAGCAGCTGAAAAGTTAACAGAACAGCAGCTGCTCGACTACAATCAACAGTTGTTTAGAGAACAGCAAAGATGGTTAGCTTTTATTGTAATGATGCAGTTCTTTGCACAAGAACGTATGTGGTCGTTGTTAAATCAAATGAGAATTCAAAGATCTATTGATTTAACTGCATAAAACTGTTTACAAACTTAAAATAATTTGGTATAATGAATCAAGAGGCGATAATATTGTTTCTTACTATTGCGTTAATTATTGGAGGTACGTTTGTGCTTAATTTTATAGTATGGTTGTTTTTGCAATGAATAGTGTATTAGACTTTTTACCTGACCATAAAATATCTGACACTATCTTAGTGTTAGGCCAATGCCCATCAACTAGAAATCCAAGAGTTAGAGAAGAAATCAAAAAATCTGGAAAAATACCTACACACGGTACATATGCTAGATTAGAAAGATGGATGGATCACGTTGGACTAAAGGAATGGGACTTTCATAATGTTATACCTGATAAAATAAATTCGTATGATATTAAAGATGTTGATGAGACTAAACTTAAAAAAGCTGTAAAAAATAAAAAGATAATTATAGCTTTAGGTGGGTTTGTAGAAAGAGTATGTAAGAAATACTCTATAAGTAATTACAAAATAGATCACCCTTCTCCTCGTAATAGAAATCTTAATAGCAAAGAATACGAACAAAGTATGTTAAACGAATTGAAAGACTATCTAAAAACTCATGCATCTATTTGATAACGAGCAAGATATAAAGTACGAAGACACTCAGACGGTTGTTCTTAATAAGAAGGGCAAACCAGAAGAAAGTTGGATGAAAGATTGGTCTCAAGAAGATCGATTCGAAAAGTTCTTTGAGTTCTGTCATAAGTTTGACGAACGAGAAGATACATTACTTAAGTCTGATTATCAGATATTCTCACACAGATTACATTGGCATCAACATCCGTTTTGCGATATAATGCAAGACGTAGATGATAACTTACATCGTATGTGGTATACACTCGTCTTTAGTTTTAGCAATGAACATTGGTTGACACTTACTACGTTAATAAAAAATGGTGTAGAAGGATTGCAAAAAAGGTTTATTAGCAATAGGCATGCTCGCAACGATCTGTTCCAGATATACTATCCAAAAGGTACTAACGTAAAAGAATGGTTGGTCGAAGGCCCTAAAAAAGCTGCAGAAGATATGCACCATATACTTGAAGGTAGGAATAGACCATACACAATGATGGAACTTGCTAAGAAGATGGCTACGTATTTTGCAGAGAATCAAGGCTTTCGAAACCCAATGTACCCATGTAAAAACTTTGCAAGGTATATTGCTATGGCCTATCCACACATATGCGATCCTGAATCTGTATTGTTTGGCGGAACTGGTCATTTTGATGGGATGCATCAAATATTTGGTGGTAAGAATTTGATGTCAAAAGTAAAATACGATATAAATGAATTTGGCCTGTTTACACCGCTTAACAAATATGGTATAATATGGATGGAGCAAATGCAGATGTTAGCAGAACATAAATCAAATCCTATAAAAGAACAGAAGTGGTTAAATATAGAGGACAAAACGTGTTTCTTTTACAAGCATATAGCTATAAATCATAGCGTCAAGTCTCCAACAAAGAGGATTCCATATGAGTGGATATTTCCTAGAGATTTTAGTTTAAAGGTGACAAATGAAAATAATAGCAAATCCTATCACTAATATACCAAAATTAGAAAAGTCTCATGTATTGGGCTGGTCTCAGGTATGGGCTGATCAATTGCGTGCAACTATAGATCATAGATGTACAAAGATAGAATCTAAAGACATTGTTTACATAGAACACGGTGTAAACTTTGGCGGAACACTAAATCTTTTTGGTGGTGCAACAGATGCTCTGTTTTGGAATGTTTCTAGTGTAATGACAGCAAAAGAAATCATATCACTTGATATTGATATGCCAGACTGGGGTGCACAACTAAAGAAAAGAATAGGTGCAGCTACAACATCAAAAATGATTACAGAAACATGGTGTGATCGAGTATCTCAAGAATGTAAAAATATACAAACACTAAGACAAGAAGATTTAAAAGATATGACAGGCATATCTGTAGGTGATTCGCATACTACATCATTTTCAAGATCTGAAGATATTGTTTTACGAGAGAATGGTAGAACACTATTTGGTGCATTAAAACGAGGCATTGAAACAGATTTAAATGGTTTATATCCACATGGTAACCCTATTACCTTTTGTTATGGTTCTATAGATATACGACATCATTTGTTACGTCATGAAGATAACCTAAAAAGCTTGATTAAAGAATACGTAAAACAATGCCAAAAGATTGGTGACTTACATGATTCTGAAGTTTCATTTGCAGCTCCAGTTCCTGTAGAATATGAAGAGCGTAGGTTACCAAAGACTGGTTATTTTAAGGGTACTCCATTTTATGGTAGTCAACAAGAAAGAAAAGACTTGACATCTAGATTCATAGATGAATTAACGTCTCATAACGTAGAAGTAGTAATGCCACCTGAAAGATGGTACGCTATGGATCCAGAAAAATATGCAAATACACATATGGAAAATGGATCAAGTGTACACATAGCACCACCTTACTATCGCAGAAATGATTGGGGAGAATCACCGCTTGGCGCATAATAACCATATCATAGATGGTATTAATAAAGATGTTGGTCCTTTATACACACATGAAGAAGCTAAAGAATATTATCTTGACTTAGCCAAGGATTGGACTGACCCATATGGTACGCCAAAGATTACAACTCATGATAACATACGAGTGGTAAGAGATGACTACATAACTGGTAGTAAAGTTCGAGGCGGTGATTGTCTTATATCCAGCTTACCAGAAACCATTGATACCATAGCTTATGTGCAGCCAAGAACTGGATTAGCAGGTGTTAGTATATTAGATGTCGCAAAGAGACATAATAAAAAGGTCAAGCTCTTTATGCCATCTTCAAAGAAGATATCGCATCATCAAGCATGTTGCATAGAAAGAGGTGCTGAAGTAGAGTTTCATAGGATAGCTGCTATGCCTAACTTGAATCTTATTGCAAAGAAATGGGCTTCAGAATATAAAAATGCTTTCTTTGTTCCATTAGGGTTAAAGCATGAGAAGGTGACAGCAGGTATAGTAAAGACTGCATTAAGCATAAAAGAACCAGAAGAAGTTTACATCGCCACATCTACAGGTGTTTTGACAAGAGCTTTACAGATCGCATGGCCAAATGCCAAATTTACTTCTGTTTGTGTATCACGTAATATGAAACATGGAGAACTTGGAAGGGCCTCAGCAGTATCAGAACCGCTAGCATTTATAACTGGCGAAAAACAAGGTAACTTACCACCGTTTCCAACTATAGATACTTACGATGGAAAAGTTTGGAAGTACATACCTAAAAACAGTGATAAAGATATTTTATTTTGGAATGTAGGTACTGAGCCAAAGCTAGAAGACGAAACCATATACGAAAACATAAATTCATACAGAGATTGGGATAAAAATGTGGCTTAACGAAGAAGCAGTAGATGTGCTTGTAAATTATTATTATCCACGAGCAAAGTGGTTACAAGATAACGTCAACTGGGGAAAATTAGATTACGAAGGATCAGAAGCAAATAAAGAGATAGAAGACGATCTAATGCAAAAGATAGACATCTACGATTGTTATACAAGGAATGCAGCTGGATTTCAAAACGTATTACAAGATCTATGGTTTGGGTCAAAGACACCGAAATGGAGATGGCAGAAGGCAGATAGAAGAAAGATAAACACTTCGAACGATGATATTAAGTGGGCGATGACAACATGGTTATATACGTTTTTATGTCATAGAATTACTGGATCTGGTGCATCATTCGAAAATGATCATGGTTATCGTAATAATATAGTACAGCACTGGGGCCGACACAGAGATATTCAAGATATGAAAGATGATCTTATTGAAAACAAAAGTAAAGGGACAGCAATGTTCACCTCAATTGGAAATCAGCCACCTGCTCCAAAGAAAGGTGTATCGAACGTAGACTTTATGACTAAAGAATTGCCAAATCTAATAGAAAAACTAGGTGATTTTATGACAAAAGAAAAACGTGGCCATAAACAAATAGTAGATTTTTTAAATAAACATAATGCAGAACAGGGTCATCGTAAGTTTAACTTCCAATATGCAGCCTTCTCGATGGATTGTTCTGATTATTATCCTGAGCATACAGATATTGATAGCCATACGTATTTAGGTAATAATGCTGTAAGATGTATGAAGAGATTATCTAAAGGTTGGAAAGAAGATAATTTTATGGATTTATTAAGAGAAAGAACAGGTGGAAAACCAAAAGATTTAGAAGATGTAATGTGTGACTTTGTTAGGTTTGGTCAAAATTATGTACCTCGAGGAAATGGTACATTCGATCATATACCATCGACTATAGCAAATAGTTCTGGTTGGTCATCTGGTTGGGAACAAAGACAAGGAAAACAACCAGAAAGAGGTGTACATCTTGAAGAATTTATGGTATAATAGGAACAGAAATTAGGAGTAATATATGTCAATAATGGATAAACTCAAAAAGAATTCGAAGATAAAGGACGCTTCGATACTATCTGAGTCTAAATTTTTTACGCAAAAAGATATGGTACAAACAGATGTGCCAATGATTAACGTTGCCTTATCAGGTGATATTGAAGGTGGTTTAGCACCTGGTCTAACTGTACTTGCTGGTCCTTCAAAACATTTTAAAACATCATTCGCATTGATAATGGCTTCATCGTATCTTAAGAAATATGATGATGCTGTTTTATTATTTTATGATTCAGAGTTTGGTTCTCCGCAGTCTTACTTCGAACAGTTTAATATTAACACTGAACGTGTATTACATACACCAGTTGCAAATGTAGAACAACTTAAATTTGATTTAGTTGGTCAACTCGAACAGTTAGAACGCAATGACAAAGTAATCGTAGTAATTGATTCTGTTGGTAACTTAGCTTCAAAGAAAGAGATGGAAGATGCTCTTAATGAAAAGTCAGTTGCTGATATGTCCCGAGCAAAAGCACTTAAAGGATTGTTTAGAATGGTTACACCATATTTAAACATGAAAAATATACCATTAGTTGCAGTCAATCACACATATAAAGAGATAGGTTTATTTCCAAAAGATGTTGTGTCTGGTGGAACAGGTATATATTACTCTGCTGATAACATTTGGATCATCGGTCGTCAACAAGATAAAAAAGGCACCGAGATCCAAGGTTATCACTTCATAATTAATATAGAAAAATCAAGGTATGTTAAAGAAAAAAGCAAAATCCCAATCTCTGTCTCTTGGGAAGGTGGCGTACAAAACTATTCTGGCTTGCTTGATTGTGCCATGGCTGGTGGTTATTGTACTAAACCAAGCCCTGGTTGGTATGCTGAATATGGTAAGGACAAAAAAGTACGACACGAAGAAACATTGAAGAAAGAATTTTGGGATCCGATCTTAGAAGGTACAACGTTTAAATCCTATCTAAAAGAAGCCTATCAAATAGGTGGAAAAAATGAGGTCATTGATGTCGAAGATGTTAGAGAATAAAGACTATGAACTTATTCCAAGTTCTTCAGATTCTACAGTTTGGCATGTAAGAATTCTTTCAGGTGATTTTACAGAAACAGTTGTAAAGTTTGGATCAATTGCATTTAATGAAGTTAAAGATCATTTTAGCTTCAACTTTGATATTATAGAATCGCCTGATTTATCTTTAGATATTAGTAATGAAGACCTTCAATTTGCAGCTGCGAGAATATTAGAAGATATAATAGAACGTGGTGAACAAGAAGGGTGGGTAAAAACAGAGGAAAGGAAGATACCAGGTGCAAACACCGATAAATAAGTTTCAACAACTTATGATTATAACTATGGAAGAGTGTGGTGAACTTACTCAAGAGTGTAGTAAAATATTAAGGAAGTACAAAGACTTTAGTGAATTACCCGAAGAAGATATAGATAAACTCAAAAAAGAAGCCGCAGATGTTTATGCTATGATTCAACTAATGATTCATAATGGTTTATTTGATTATGTTGAATTAGAAGTTAATGCAAAGAAAAAACGTAAGAAACTTAAAAAATGGAGCACATTGATAAAATGAGTGATGATGTTAAACAAGCAGCGTTAGAAGAAGCTCAAAGAACTTACAAAGGATTTATTAATTTTATTAAATGGATATCGGTGATTGCTATCGTTTTAATTTTAGTTATGGGATTTAATAATTTTTTAGATGATCCGACTGCATCACAGTCAGATCCAGCGTGGAAGGAAGATTATATGAGTAATATGGAGATGGA
>Ga0181394_1000022_pt1 | contig 55573 bp, 104 predicted proteins | sample 17SPOviralmetaG_FD_130123 | JGI IMG/M metagenome (GOLD analysis project Ga0181394, IMG submission 130123) | Marine viral communities from the oligotrophic San Pedro Time Series (SPOT) site, San Pedro Channel, CA, USA - 17 SPOT_SRF_2010-11-23 | ecosystem: Environmental > Aquatic > Marine >...
ACAGCGAATCCACGCGAAATGAAGAAACTGACTCAAAGTGATGGTTATGGCTTACTGGCTCCGATCATCGTTGGCTACGCTGGCGCTCGCGCCATCATTGGAGGTGGCTTCTGATGCAGAACCTCAGTGCTGGAAATATCGGACTTGCTGGTGGCCTGTTTATCGCTGGCGGTCTTCTTGCTTTCATGGATGAATCTCTTGCAATCCCAAAACCGGTTGCAAAGGCTCTGAACCAAGTTCTAACTTTGGGAGGCAACGACAAGGGCTTCCAGCAAGATTTGGGTAAGACTCTGATCCTCGTTGGTCTTGGTGTCGCTGCTGCTCAAGCAAATTTGATGGCTTGAGGCCTAGCCATGAGTTCAAGACCACCTCATGTGGGTTACATCTTGAATCCCGACCTACTACAACGAAGTTCGTTTCGTGGAATGGGTATGTCGAAGGCAGAAATCAAAGCCAAACATCCTCCAGGAACATCTCCTTTGCACATCGAAGCCATGCACAAGTACATGGCTAAAGGTGATTCGTTTGAAAATGCCCATAACAAAGCACAAGTTAGATTCCCTGCATTAGGTAACACCGGCCTCGGTCATTGTGGCTGTGCAGTTCCTACATGTCCATCATGCAACAAGGGCATGGGCATTACAAAAGTCCGTTTGGTAGGTACGCCCCAAGATGCCCTAATGGCATTCGTTTTAGGGTTGGCAATCCCGCCTTTCGTGTTACTCGTCAAGCGCATCTTTTCTGAGTAGCATTAAACCCTCATTGTCGTTTGACACCAGGATATTCGGGTGAATCTTGTAGGTTGCAGGTTTAGCAGACACTTTCTCAAGGAAACCATTCTCCGCCAGGAGCTCGCACCAATAGGTGATTGACTCGATTCCTGTGTCGACCTTCCTGGCGTGATCGTAGGAGACAGCATTGAGCCTGTCCTTGATACGAATCAATTCATCTTGCACCTGCAGTCGTGTTCGAGCCAGGTCATCGGTCATCATGTCAATGATGAGAAGATTGGTGCTTGGACCCAGAGAATCAGCAAAGGACATCAATTACCCCCTATCTGGCGTCTGAACATTTCACTGGTGCGCTTTCTTCGTTCATGATCGTCTGCCGCTTCAAGGTGTCTGGCTCGAAGAGCTTCAGATACCAAAAGACGAAGAGCAGAACTCAATGCAAGACCATTCTCGTTTGCGAATGCCTGGAGTTCTATCGCCAACTCTCCTTTCAACCGTACTTTGACGGTCTTTGCATCGGGGTCGACCTTAGCCATGACTCAAGCGAGGGGGTTCAGTCGTATGAGGGCAACGATGCTCAAGGGACTATAATTCCCCTTTAGGCCACAAAAGGGACAAGAAGGGACTACACGCCCACGCTCCATTATATGCGAGGCCTCAATAGCCCAACCATCGGAAACAAACACCCGAACCAAAAACCAAAGAGATGATACCAGATGATGTTGACACCTTACTACGATCGCCCACAAGCTACACTGATTGACTACCTAGACCAAGTGAACTCGTTTATCGGGTTTGCTTACCCCAATTGGGGTACTACCAACCGTGGGGTTTGGGCAAAAGGAGAATTTGGCCGAGGAACTCTTCGTGCAGATCACTTTTCAATCCTAGACACTCAAGGTGTCTGGCAAATTCCAAACACTTCCATCGGTACCTCCGGTTCCAAGACCGCAGCAACCACTGGCTGGATTGACAAGGCTTTGTCGTTCAAGTCCCTGGAAGAGCTCTACACTCTTTTGACTGGATTGCAATATCAAGTCAGTCCTCTGAATGTCGTCGAGACGCAGTGGGCTATCGCCGGAATTACTACTCCTGTCGTGGAAAATCAAGTACTTGCAGTGCTTGAAGAGCCGTTTGTGTTTTACGAGGAACCTCTTGTTGTGGAACCTGAAAAGACCATCGACTGGCATGTTCGCATCAAGACCGCTTCCGGCAGTCTGAGCGCAGAGAAGATCCGTGTCATCGGACTTGTCGTCGGACAACACCACGAATTGATTCAACAAACGACTTCCAGTGGAGAGCTCAACTGAGCCTCCTGTCAGGTCCATTAACACACAAGGAGGACAAAGACATGGTAGACGCAGGAATTTCAAGTCAAGCCGCAATTGGCGGCTTCGAACTCGCAGCAGGATCAAAACCACGCCTTTTGGGGCTCAGTATCTATGGACAACTCCAATCTTCTGGAGCAATGTCAATTTTCGCCGGACCAGCATTGGATGGTGGCGTAATGGTTGATAACCACAAAGTCGTTACAGGCACTGGCGCTACGGCAACCGTCGCTTTCGGCGCAGGCTCGATTACATTCGCCGCACCAGCATCTGGTGTTGTGGCTGGAAAGTGGATCATTGGAAACGGACGCTTGGCTGGTGCAGCAGAAGATGGTGCAACCACTGACGACCTTGACATCATGATGGCTCATGGCAACTTCACAAAGCGTGACGCTGCTGCCTATGTGCAAGCCGGTACTGGCGCACAACCAGGTAACCTGAATGTGACTTCAATCAACGGCGGAACGGTGAGCTTCATCATCTCTGCTGCTCACGAAGACACAGATGACCTAGTCGCAGCAGATGGATATTACATCAATCTGTTCGCCTACGCCCGTGGTGGCGTGTGAGGGGGATTCCTCATGACTGATGCAGGCATCTCGGCCCTCGCAGCCATTGGCGGTTTTGAACTCGCTGCTGGCTCCAAGCCTCGTGCTCTTGCCATCACTCTCGAAGGCAAACTCGCAACATCTGGCGATTCAGCGATCTTTGGAGACGGCAACGGAAACACTGTGAGCGGAACAGCAAACGGACAAACATCAACTGTCACTTTAGGCGCAGGTTCTGTGACCTTGAATGCTCCCGCCTCAGGAGTCATGACTGGAACTTGGGTTCTCGGCCCTACGCCGGACGCATCCGCCGAAATCGATATCATCATGGCAGATGGAGACATTGCTCTCCAGCAATCCACAAACGGTGTTGGAAGTGCATTCTCTCCTTTGAAGTCAGTTGCAATCACTGGCGCATCAGCAGGTGGCAACAAACCTATCTTTAATGCAGCCAACCATGGATTTGTCGTGAACGATGTCGTTCGAGTGACCGGCGCCAGCAATGGAAACCACAACGCTGTGCATGTGATTGACCAAGTCTCTGACGCAAACACTTTCCGTGGAAGCGCCACAATCGCTGGATCTGCATCCACGACTGCTACTGCGGTTCACAAGGTCATGTCTGGTGGAGTCTGTATTACTACAATCAATGGTAACATCGTTTCATTTATTGCTTTCGCATCCGATGAAGGTGGCGACGGCGACATCTCGACGGGCGATTCCTACAGACTGAACCTGAAGGCGTACGCTCGAGGTGGAGTTTGATGTCCTCAAGCATTCCCGGACTTGGTTATCCTGGTGGTCGAACTGGCTACACTTCTCAAGCAAATCCTCGTTTCTTTGGTACTAAAAACCACTCAAGCAACGCTTTGAACAACACCTTCGGTGGCGGCGTTGCAGGTATGCCTACTCCTGGCATGTACAAGAATAATCTTGGCTACCCAGGAGGTCGCACTGGCTATACTTCTCAGGCGAATGGTAAGTTCTTCGGTACAGGCGGACTAGGTGCAGCAGCATCATCCAATCTTGTAATGACTGTTGGTGCAGTCATCGTTGGATCTGTGTTGGTTTCTCACTGGAGCACTCGCAAGAAGATTACTGGCATCGGGCCTATCGATGAAATCGTTTCCTCAGCCAGCAAGATCGTAGCGCCAATCGCAGACACCGTAAAGGATGTTGCAAAGGCAGTACCAGTGATCGGCAAGCCAACAGTCAAAGGTCTCGAACAGGTAGCAAAGCAAACTTTCTGAGGTGAAACCTATGCGTCCTTCAAGCTATACCATGCAACACCTACAGCAGGGGAACAATATTCGCCCCATGTCTGGTGAGTTGAGCGGTGCGCTCGGAGGAGCAAGGACTTTCGGCGGTTTAACTGCAATTGCAGTTGCCGGCGTTGCATACGGATTCATCAAGAAAGAAGACTGGGCACCATTAGCAGGCGCATTCCTAGCAGGGCACATCGTCGGAGGTGGCTCTTTTAGCATTTGATTCCCCAAATCACACAAACAGGGGGAGGTAGAACAACATGGCACGAGTAAATTTCGGAAGATCAGCAAGCACGCGGGGATACAATCCTCTAGAAAACATGGTGAAACCAGGTTACATCCTGAAGAAGGGAGCCCACTACTTCATGGTGGATTCCATTGAAGGAATGAATTACCAGGTTCTTGTCACAGCGAATGGAAACACAGCAGGTACAGAAGTCGGCAATGGTTACGATTCTGGCTTCTTCGAGGACAAAGACCTCGAACCGTTCCGCAACCACATGTACTTCTTGATGCCATCTTTGAGCCGACAACCAAAGTTCATCTCCCGTGATGGCGCTTACAACGGAACAGGATTCCCAAACGATACAACTGAAATCACTTTGAGTGCTGCTCTGAAAACCGTCGGCGCAGCAAGTCGAAATAAGGTAGGCGACATTAGCGGTCGAGTTCATTTGCAGCACCCGGCTGGAATCCCGAGATGGAGCGCTGACGAATCTCCTGGTGACGACAAGACCGGCTGGATTGATGTCAACAACAGTCCACAAGACGATCCAAACCCTGCGTTCGGTATTTGGATTTCCGAGGGAGAAGCGAACCTTCCAAACTTCAGATTCACCAATGTAAGTGGCGAGACAATTTACGATCCAGTCATTTATTTGGAGGGGTACAAACTGAGAGTCGTCCCTCTTTCACCGCAGCGTGTCGAACAAATGAAAGCTCAGAATGGCGGAAAACTACACTACAGGATCATCAGCGAGTACGGATTGCCTCACGCTGGAACTATGCAAGACGACTTCACCATCTGAGGGTGGTGATTTAGATGGCAGGCATCAAAGAGATCACTGTAGACAGTGGTGGAAGCAGTTACGAAAGCGTACCAACTGTGGCTATTCGTTCGAACTATGTTACTCACATAGAGGTTGAAGACGGCGGAGAAGGCTACCTAGAGGGTGCGCACACTCACGGAACAGCCCGCCAATATGAAAATAGCCTAAGTGCAGACCAAATTAGGCTTCAAGCGGACGCCAGTGCAAGCAATGATTTTTACAACCAGGCAGCACTTTACATCACAGAAGGTACCAATAAAGGATTTTACAGTGTCATTGAAGACTACGACGGCACTAACCGTATTGTCACAACATATGATTCGTTTGATACTCCCTGCGATGCGACCACCAAGTACGAAATTGGCCCAAACATCATCGTAAGCCATGATGCGACACCGGAAACCACTGCCATACCATTCGGATTTGTTAGAGGTGGCGTTATTCAAAGTGTGATCTTAACCAACGACAATTATGGCTATGATGGAACAATTACAGCAATTTCAACCTTTACCGAATTGAGCGGGAAGGTTTCTGGTTCAACAAGAAACATACCAACCAAACCAGCAGTACTTACACCTATCATGTCCCGTGGTTCCGGAGCTTCAGCAGTTGCAAAACTTACAGGAACAGGTATCGCATCGGTCGCAGTAGACAACAGTCCAACCCCGAACTCCGCAGGGACACCCACAGCCCCCAAATACACGGCGCCACCAACAATAACAGTGACTCCATCGAACGGGGATGAACCAACCACTACAGCAGTACTAACCGGCGTTTTGACAGGGACAAGCATTGCTAGACTTATAATCACCAACGCTGGAACTGGATATGGGTCAGCACCAACTGTTTCAATCACAGGTGGAGGCGGCAGCAGTGGTGCCGCCGTAGTTACCGTAAGTGGAGGTTCAATCAATGCAGTCAGCAGTGTAACTGGAGGTTCTGGTTACACATCGACTCCGACAGTTTCATTCAGTGGAGGAGGCGGTACTGGAGCGGCAGGCCAAGTTGTTTTGACACCAGCAACATTAGCGTCGGTGACAGTCACAAATGCTGGCGCAGGGTACACAGCAGTTCCAACAGTGACCTGTTTCCCTTCAGACACCTTCGGGGATTTGAACGGACAATTGCCAGCACCAAACACATTTGCAGTGGCGAGCGCCACAACCGCAATCGGCGCACCAGGTATGGCAGCAACTCTAACTCCAACTATGACAAGTACCACTGTCGGATCAATCAAAATGACTGCATTCGGAGCTGGTTACACAGTAGCACCCAAAGTGGTAATCTCGGGCGGAGGAGGCTCAGGGGCAACTGCTAGTTCAAAACTCAATGGCTACAACCAGAACGCCACCAATGAACACCTTCGCAAACCGCAATCTGCTCTTAACAACACTAATACCATGAATAGCCTAGTTGTTAAGCAGGCGCCACCTCTAAACCCAGTTGACACAATCGGTTCTTACTCTGCGTCAGGAGGCCGGGTCCCTCAAAAACTCAAGGTCGGACAACTCGCTATGATGAAAGGAGGACTATATCGCGTAATTGGTGTTGAAGGGTTTTCTTTCGGTCAACCTATTGGCCTTCAAGGTTCAGTCACCGCATTGTCAGGCACAACCGTCGAAATTGCACTCGATGAACCCGATGAAAACCTCAATGCAATCACAATCCCGGGCGGAACTAAAATTATTTTTGGAGAAGACATGATCCGTGAAGTTGGAACTATGAATGCTTCCGATGTCACTCTAAGCGGTGGAGTCGGTACTTTCACACTTGCAGGGGCTTTGTCCCGAGAAGCAGACCTTGGCGTCGGTACCGAGGTCCGTATACAATTCATCCCTGGAAACAGTGGCACGAATACAAATTTCCTTCTAGATGAATTCACAATTGATGGGCTCGACACCTTGTCAGTGGGGGATAACGAGGTGGTATATCATGTTGGCTTCGGCCTCAACTACACGCCAAAGTACATTGCTGCAGACGGAACCTTTGCTAAAGCAGGGCGCAGTTTTGCAGAAGCAACAGTTACTCAAAACACTGAAGTAGCGTCTTCGTACAATCTGGACCTAGGTGGTTCGGCAGCATCGGGAACTGGTAAATTGGTTGACGATTCCACGCACCAGGTCGCAGGCGAAATTTCTTCCGCCGCAGCACTCGGCAAAGGGCGAACCATTGGTGGTGCAACGAAAACCCTAGTTGGATACACAAGCACCAGGGTTCGAGTATACCAACCAAAAGGTGTGCCAAAATTCGCTGCAACGGCTACCAATTTCAAAGACGACACATCAACCGTGGTTGGAGAAAACGGCCTCTTGAAGAATGATGGTCTGATGATAAATCCTACGGGCTTCATCAGTGCAAATGAATCACCCGCCCAAGCTCCTAATCCACTTTACATGCTGTGGATCGGTTCCGGTGAAGAAAACCTGCCTCAATTCCAAGCAGCAGCAAACGATGAGAACATCATTGACCCGCGCATCATCTTCGTAGGACACAAGTATTCTTTGAGACCTGTACCCGAGGACGAGGTCCGTCGTATGCAAAAACGCTCAGGCGGATTCAAGTACGAGGTCATCCCGTACGCTCTGGACGCGTACGAAAGCGAATCCCTAGGGCGTGGCAACGCTGGACCTGCGGGCCCCCGTGAGGGATGGGCCGTCCATGTCAGAAATCATCGTGGAACCCCATTGAACAAGGCTGAATATGACAACGCCACCAACCAAGCAACACCAATGACAAACAACATGCTCAATGGTGCCTCTAACCGAAGGAATAATCGTAGGCGAGACCCTAGGTCTGCACATCGGAGGGATTATTGATGGATGAACCAGATGGAATTACAGAAATTGTCGACCAAGAACCAGCGTTTGAAATTCCTTTGCTCATTGATCCAATGATGGGGCTCGGCCACGGTCGAGCAGACCAGGCTGACCTTCGAGACATCACCTTCCGTCGTCGTAAGCTCATCATCGAGCCAAAGACAACACTCACCATTCTTGACGAGCGTGAGTCGGGTGAATTGAACTACCTCATGTTCAAGGCTACTGCTGACTCTGGAGACCTTCCAGACGGCACAACCCCTGCGAATCCAGAGGACATGGCAGTATTCCTTCAACTCGATGGATTCGTGCAAGGAGGATTGGAAAGCCACTACGATACAGCCACATCAATGTCCTACCAGGGAATCAAACTCAAGGAAGTATCCGATCTTGGTATGCCTGAACAATACGGCAATTTCTTCCTGAAGAAGGATACGGCTACTCTCAAGGTCGCTATGTTCCGTGGTCTCCGTCCGTACAGGCACCGCATCCGATTCAAGGTCACAAACCTCAATGCAACCACCAAGATGTTCATTGAGTTCGTTGAGATCTCCCGTCGTCGTTACACTAACCTCGATGGACATTCCAACGCCCGAGGACTCCTTGGGCAGCCATACGGCTTCTGAGGTGAAAAGATGGGCAAACGAACAAAAAGTTGGAACGATCTCTCAACTACGCAAAAATTAGCGGTTTCCGCCTTAGTGGTTGTAGCCACCATCCCGCTCCAACCCTTCTACAAAATGCGAAACGATGCACTTGGGCAGGGTAAATATGCCCTTCAGTTTGCCCAGGCCACGGGACTCGCCTATGGCTTCTTTTCGTTCTTCGACGATCTAGAATTGTAATGATGCAATGAGGTGAGCAAGTGTGTTATCTGGAGGACTACCACCGCACAGACCCAAGCTCCACAGGCTTTACCAGTCTGAGTTCCCTCACCTTGATTACGATGTGATTGACCGCTTCACCAAAACCTACAATTGCATCGCCTACACCATCGGAGTCACCAACAGATGGGTATGGAATGAAATTGATTTCAACAAGGACGGTACATCGGCTTACACCGAATTCATTCGATTCTACGATCTGCATGGCTATGAGCCAACAGCCAACGAGTCAGAGGCTGAGGTGTGCATTTACGGATTCATCAACGCAGGTTCCATCGATGTAAAACATGGTTCACGCAAGCAAGGTAATCATTGGTACTCAAAGATGGGCAGTGGGGATCTCCTTAGACACTCAGACATGGATGTTTTTCGCAACTCGTCCTACGGTGAGCCGTTGTTGATGTTCAAGCGGAAGTAAGCCAGCCAGGACTGAACAACCCTTGTTCACCCATGTTTCCTAATTCGAACCTTGTTTCCATAGATGTGCGGGTGAGATTGTCTGTGAACCATGGTTGTCTGTTGTGAACCTACCGTGGTTCAACAGATGAGAACCATGCTCAAGAATCTGGTTCTTTTCTCTTGAGTTGAGATTCGTGCAGATGTGATGAGAACGGAGGGGATTTGGTGTTATGGGGCGAAAATTACCACGAAGGGGGGGGTGTAGATGCCAAAGGAACTCCTTCGTGAGTTCACGCCCCCCCGCCCACATGGCCGTGTGCGCCCGAAGGAGGGTCTATTCACCGTATTACCCCAAAGGAGAACCTTTGGAAACCCACGCCTTGATATGGCTGACCTTCGTAGCGTGGTTAATTCCCCCTAGGTATGGAGATGCGAACCATGGACAATATTTTTCTAGCAACATTGACAATTACGATTGGATTATTGATTGGACTTGGATATTACTTGAGTCGCCTAAGAAACATGATTGACAATATCGGTTACATGGTGGCAACAATGATGGATCACTTTGAAATCCCTGGAGATTTGTATGGTGATGAATGTGATGGCTGTGAGCATTGTGAGGCTACCTTGGGCCAGGAGAACCTTGCCGATGTCCGGAAAAACGACACTCTTCTGAATCCTTACCCTCAAAGTGTGGAATCGTTTCGAGATACCCTCAATTATGGGGGATTTGGCACACCCGATAATCAACATCCTAGATATGGATGGCAATCATGGGATGGTGAGCAAGAATGAGTGATGTAGTCTGCATCACTGGCTTGGTAGGGTGTATCGTTCTTTATTTCCTTGGAAGGATTCTGTACCCTGACCCTTCTATGGTATATGCCTCGTTTCAATCGCAAGAGGGGGAAGAGTGATGGTAAAGTCTCCATTGAAAAAAACACAAACAGAATGGCTCTCAATGATGGAGTATATTCGAAAGCGATGTAGCAAAGCAAAGTCGATTGAAATCTTGCAATGCGTCTGGAATGGAATTGAAATCGTCGAGGAGGAATCACAATGAGTCGCTTCATAGTACGAATTCAACAGACCATGTACCTTGGAGTTGAGGCCAATTCTGCGATTGAGGCAGAACGCCTCGTTGAGTCGTTAAATCCACGACTTACCGCCCAAATCAGTAGATATAATTCTGAACCGCCTACGACTGAAGCACTCGTCGACATTGAACTGACAAAGTATCTTGATCCAACCGTCAAACCGGAGGTAGCCGACAGTCGTAAAATCAAACGCTTCGTCCGCTTGTGCGACTCATGCGGGGAATGGCTTGGACATCCGGCTCGATTTAGAAAACACATCTGTGAAAAGTGCAAAGGAGATGAAGCTCATGGTTGAGGGCAGATACTTCTGCCCCAAGCGCAAGGGCGGTAAAACATGCTCCTTCGTCCTAAGAAACGAAGGCCACTGGATGTGTGTTGATTGTGGGAGGAGAAAAAAATGAGGGCAGTGATTTACACAAGGGTTTCGACAGAAGGACAAGAAGCGAAAGGACACAGTCTGACAGAGCAAGAGCGACTATGCAAACAATTCATCGAGCTTAACGAATGGGAATTGGTGGGGGTTTACACTGACACAGGTTCAGGTGGAGGCATCGACCATAGAGGCGGCTATCAAGAACTGATTCAGGACATGGGCGATAAATGGGATACTGTCGTAGCGTACAAACTAGATCGTTTCCATCGTAATGTAATGAATGCCATCCAGTTCGCTGAAGACATTCGAGTGGCTGAATGCCACCTTGCCACGGTCTCGGGCAAGATCGACACGACCACAGTCCACGGACTTTTTCAGTTCCAACTTTTCGCGGTTCTAGCCGAACTTCGACGAAATGAGATCAAAGAGCGTGTTAAGATGGGGATGCAGGGCGCTAGAGCAAAAGGACTCTGGCTTGGAACTCCTCCTTACGGGTACGATATGTCGGTTGAGGTTGACGATGCTGGCAACAGAAAGCAAAGAGGGATATTGGTTGTCAATCCTGAAGAAGCCCATATCGTGAAGGCTATGTTTTCAATCATTGATGGAGGCGGAGACATTACTGACATTATCAATTGGTGTGCAGACAATGGGCATAAATCTCGGTCGGGAAGATCGGTGTGGCACAGGTCTTCCATTGGCAAAATCCTAGACCGCCGTTCGTTATACGAAACGGGGACTGTTATGGTGGATGGGGATCCTGTTAAAGGCGTTCAACCATCAATCCTCATGGGCAATTCTCATACGACAGAGGAGGAGTGATTGTACATGGTCAGTGCAAGGCTACTCTCCGTCTCCAGGGCGGCGGTTGCAGGTATTGTTTGCTTGATTTTGATTCAACTCGTTGCAAAACCTGAAGATTTGATGAATTGGCTTGGAGCTCTCGCTGTTTCTGGATCGATTGTTTGGTTTGTTTTGGAAGTTTTTCAAGGTCCAGAAATTGTCGATGACCGTATCGTGGCTCAAGATTTGTTCCTAGAAGTTTTGGCCGGACAGGAAGGTGAAAAAAAGTGATGATGTATTGGGCAGTTATCTGTACTGAAGATAAAACACCTGAAGAGGTCAGTGATGATATACTCAATGAAGTAAAGCAAGAATTGGAAAAAGGTGTGCCAAGAGGTATGTCTCAACTCGCTTTCTTGAAACGAACTAGTGTTGCCTTTGGCCCGTTCGCAAGGCGTAGCCATGCTCTAGCGATGGCGCCGTCTGAACTTGATGAACAAGGGATTGATTTCTTTGGTTCAAGATGGGCTGTAATTGAAATTCCTATGATTTACAAAGAGTTCGATGAACCTATTTGGACTGTCAAGAAGGTTTTTGTTTGTTCTAAAAAAGACGCCAGAACAGAAACAAACGGCTGTGACTCACACCAAAGATTCCCAGGTTCATGCTCAAAATGCAAAGTAGAAGGGGAGAACCTTGTACCTACTGTGCAGGTTCGAGACTGGGCAGGGAGGTATGAATGATGATACAAGACACTGAGTCGTTCTACAAACGGCAAATCAGTAAAATTGGTTTAGCAATGATTGGCGTAGGACTACTTCTCGATGAGGGAATCGGTCAAAGGTTACTCGTCGCTGCTGGAGCAAGCCTAATCATGCTGACTATCCTTGATTACTGGAATAGGAGGGCAATTTGATGAGTGACAAGAGATCTGAAGGACGAAAACAAAAACACAGAGAGATGAACGAAGGAAAGCCTTTGATGGTTCAACCGCAAAACCTCGAGATAGAAATGGAACTGCAACGCAGAGATCAAGAAATCAAGGAAAGATACGAGAAAGACCTACGCAAGATGCGTGAGATGCACCAAAGAGAAATGCAAAACGCCCTTGATGGAAGCGCACTTCACGAGCCCAAGAAGCAAGGCATATTTTCAAGATTTTTTGCTCGATTCAGGGGTGATCACGACATTTACATCGTGTACAATCACAATCAAGCCGTATATTGCCACATGAAGGAATGCCCTACGAGGAGAAGTGGCGTCAATTACGGCATTGAAGCAGTCACAAGAGATATCGCTACAGCATTCGATTTCGTAGAGTCGTATTTTGATTCATATGGGAAGTACCCCTGGTGTCATGCTAAACTACTGAAAGTTCGCATCGACGGGCGCACACGGGCTGGAGCCGTCGTGACTGACCTTACTTGGAAACAAGGGGACTGGGATAGTATTCAACGATATGCTGCCGAACAAACGATGCGATCAGCATGAGGTGTCCACATTGTCAAAGCTCGGACACCATGGTTCATGCGAAACCGGAAGGGGTCATCATCATGTGCTTGGAATGTGGAGCAAACACTTGGAGGCCAGATGAATGAAGGTATGTGTCATTTGCGGGACCTCCTGGAATGAGGGACAAAAGACCTGTCCTGAATGTGATTCAGAAGAGTGGAAAGAACTGAACGCCAAACTTCGTAGTTCAATCGAAGAAGTAGTCCAAGAAGTAGTTGCTGAACTTCGTCACTGGCTAGTGGAAGTGGAGTTTGAGGTCGATTCAGAAAACGATGCTGAAACGATTCGTCAGTGGATCTTGAGTGCGACTAAAACCTTTGAAGACAATCATGAGGGTCACAACCTTGAGTTGATGCCAGTAGTTGGGGGCGGTTCAAAATTCAGTTACATCACCATGTATTGGCGATTCAACCTCGATGATGGCGTTTTAGCAGTCGCCTTGGTTCAACGCCTGGTTGAACTACGCGACAGTGAAAAAGAGAACCCTCAAGGAATTGATTTTCTGGTCGGTTGTCGTTATGAGGAAGACGATGAAGACTAGGCCCTGCTGTTCGTAGATGTCCAACCTTCCCACAATTGGGACAAAGTCCAGTTCCCAACAAAAGGATCATCTTTCACACGGTCCTTGAGATTCAAGCTCCAACCGGCTACGACACAAATCGTGTCCCCAATCATGTTCATCATAGTGTCTGTCGATGAATCAGGAAAAACATGGGCAAACCTCTTCTTCAAGTAATAATTCTCAAGGAGTTCGAATACGGTATGGTACGCAACCAAGGGGAACAAGCCCATCCCCATCGAACCAGCAATTACACCTGCTCCAGCATGTGGGATTGAAAAGCGATCAAACAAGTACACATTGGTTGGCATAGGGCATCACGATTGCACACCAGCCAAAGTCAAAGCGCCCATAGCGATAATTCCAGCAGACAACATCTTCCAGTCTTGCGGGCTGTTGTAAATTCTCAACATCGTGTAGGCCATTAACCCAGCAGGCAAGACAATCTTTGCAGGCTTAGGAAGTCCGAACGACATTCGTGTGCTACCGAGAACAGATCCTAGACCGTTTGGGGATTGGTAGTCTGGTGGCGACGGGGCATCGACCATGGTTCCGAATTGAACAGGACCATTCCCGACATTGAACGAATTAAACATAGAAAGGCCTCAAACAGGAATGTCAAAGGTGTATGGGAATACAGCTCCCACGCACCCTGCTGCAACCAAACCAGAAATTACAGCAGTAAATACATCTTTGTTGGGGCCTGTAAGACTGCGGTAAGCGTACATGCCGCCAACGGCAGCGCCACCCAGCAAACCCACAGATGTAGCGATTGCTTTTGTAGGAGAATCCTTCATGACATACTGTTTTCCTGATGGAGATAAGCGGGCAGATTTAGAGTCCAAGCCCAAAGAAACAACCGTTTCATATCGGTCTGACAGTGGATTGATTTCATCAGGAACAGAACGCCTGATGGTGACACCCATTTGTTTTGCCAATTTCTTAGCATTTCTCACGCGACCAATGTTCTCGAGAACGGTCATTTGTACACCATCCGATTGTAAAATCCAAACATACCACCGACAAAAAGCATGAAAGCAAGTACGGAGAGAAGTAGCCCCTCAGAACTTAACTGATCGCCAGAAGTCACTAGAAGGAAAAGAGACACGATGAAACATGAAATCATTTGAATGATAATCACATGCTTCATCAATTCGGACTTTGGTTGAAACCAGTCATCCATCAAATTGTAAACGCCGAGCTTGTTTTGTTTAGGCTGATTTTCAGCAGTTTCAAGCGACATTTGAGTCAAGAATTCTTCGATGTCCTTAGTCTCTGGCATGGTAAATCACTGGCTCCCTGGTGGTTTTGGTGCAGGTGGCAAACCTGCTGCCGATCGGAGAACCCCTCCGACTATGCCAGCCGCACCTGAAACAAGTCCTGGCTTTCCACCGGCAGAATCCTCTAGGAGTCCACCAAGCAAACCTTGTTGCGCTGCGAGGCGTGCAGCCTCAGAGTGTAGGTCAATCTTAGCATCAGCATCAGCCAGAAGGTTGTCGTTGATTGCTCCCTTGATGTTCTCGATTTGAGCGGTTAAATCATTTTCAGTCAAAGTTTGTAGTCTGCGGCCTTCGTCAGTCGGCTGTTCAGCCGCCGGTTTCAGGAACATGGCTCCCCCGCCGTCTGGCACTTGATGAAGTTCAATACGGAAGTTGGTGAAAAATTGTGTAAGACGATAGTCCATCACTTGCTGAATAATTTGAGAAAGTGCCAAAAAACCTCCGCCTACAGCGAACCTTGCACTATCATTGCCTGCCTTGTTCAGATCCCTGATGATTTCAATGAGCGTCGGTTCTCCCATGAACCCAAGTTGTGCCCACAATTGTTGCGGAGAAACTTGGTACATACCTCCGTATGGTCCAGGCTGTGGATAGCCTGGAGGGGCAGGCATTGGTTGTCGAGAAGTAGTGGGTTGAGCAGCAAAAGGAGTCGTGGCAGCGACAGTGGTTGCTGCGTTGTTTCCGTTGTAGAATCCGCTCATGAGTTCACCTGCCCCGCGTCAGCCGTAGAAGTAGGTGCAATTGAAGGTTCCGCTTTAAGTGCATCTAAGCGCATCTTCCTCAAATCAAGTTGAACTGTGACAAGGTCAACCTCTCCAGTTTCAGGATTGGCATGCTCGGTGATGTGAACTCCTTTTCCTTCATTCTGTTTGCATTTCAAGTAAAAGGGTTCTAACTCGTCCACCAAAGGCGGTCGGAACTGTTTCTTCGCTTTCCTTCGAAGTGGTTTGATTTCAATACCTCGACTTCGAAGGAAGGACGAGTTGGTACCCTGCTTCTCCATCTCTGATTCGTAAACCCACTTTGAGTACAACCAATAAATCTGCAGTAGTCCAGGGCAGTAGGCTGACCTTAACGGCATACCAGTAGTGACTCCTGTCATGGCAGTAAATTGCGTAGGGTTGCCTGTCATGTGATCTTGAAAGAACTCTGTAATCAGTGTGGCTCCGTTTTCGACTGGCTGTAAGGTTTGAGGATCTAAGAGTGTTCTATCGTATCCCTCAAACCCAAGTGGTTTCAAATCGATGCCAGTCACGCAACATTGCCCTGGATTATTGAACTTCGGCCCCCAGGGTGGAAGCCAAGAACGCTTGGGCTTCAAGACTTTCAGTGCATTCTTCATGTTTTTCTTACGCCTCTTGTAAGGGTCTGGATCGTCATCGAACTGAAACCTCACATTTGACATGAAGTGTTGGTCTAAACGGCCCTCGCTGGACTCCTCTCCGAACATCGACATGGTAATGCCCAAGAGGTTCAGTCGTTAAAGGAGTCCGATTACGATTTAGCCTTCAAACAATCCCACACCAATCGCTCAACTTCGTATCCATGCAGGGCAGAAATTGTACGCTTGAGGGTAGGAATACCAGCCCTCTGAAGCTTAATGAGATGTTTTCTGTAGGGGTCAAAAATTGGATGCAAACCAATGTGTGCATGCTGATTTTTATCATCGTCGGTCAACCAAAGGTCGCTCTTGTTCGCTACAAGAGCAACCACGGCGGGCCGGTATCCTCTGGCTTGTTTCTTTTCCTTACGCCCTTTTACGGGATACTTGCTGGCAGCAACAGCATTTACAAATTCTCCAAAGAGTTCAACCTGAGCCTCATCAGGATCCAATCTGTTGTCGATGAGATAAACGACGATTTGCACCCGTCGATTTACCATGTCCCTCAACCATAACGAGAAGTACTCGACTTGACCTCCTAAATCAGTCGTCAAAATCGTTCTCCGATGCCCTTGGTTAGCCTCGGACAGAACATGCACCCTTTTTCTAGAGGCCTCAGGCAGTTTGTACCGCTTCTTCTTCTTGTCATAAGGGTGGACCGTTGATGTTTCCATCACGGAATCTTCTTCAAGCTCCCCCGCAGTACCTAGGTATCGATTAAGGGTCGTCTTGCCAGTGCCGTACAATCCATAAATGCCTATTTGATGCGATTTCCATGACTCCCACAGGTGTTTGAGATAGAGAAAACCGCCCCACGCGAGACCGGCCTGGACATCCATATGTTCACCAATCTGTGATCACATCAACGCCATCGTCGTCAGGGGCGTCGTCATCATCGTCATCATCTTCGTCTCCCCAATCATCCCAATCATCATCATCTTCGCCCCATCCGTCTTCTTCTTCTTCTTCCGTGTCACCTTCTGCTTCTAAGGGGACTAAACTGGGTGCATCTTGATATTCGGGTTCAGGCATCAAGTCATCCTCGGGTGCAGGCTCAGGTGCAGGCTCAGGTGCAGGCGCGTACTTTTCCAGCATTTCTGGAGATTCCGAGGGGTGAGGCTCGACGGCATCGGCCACTACTGGTCCGTAATCCGAATCCTCAATCAAATCCTCGCCCTCATCGCTTCGAAGCTCGGGGAATAATTCTCGCATGGTGTAAGGTTGCTGTGGGATTCCAGTTCCGCCATCAAGCCAAACCTCGCGCACACCCATTGCTTCACTTACAGTCACTAAGAGGGAATGCCACAAAATGTAGTTATCATCAGTTCGGTTGCGATGGTTGACGGCAATACGAACCGCCCAGTTGTAGTCCCAACCAACCTCTTCCGGCCAATATACCTCGGAATCTCGAAGGTCTTCTCTGAAATCAACAACATCGACACGAAAGCGAGTCTTGCCGAACACCCATTGGGCAGCACTGGAACCCTTGTCTTGGAATCCCATTGCTTTGAGTAGTCCGGCAACTTTGTTCTTTCCTGGTTTGCGTGCAGATGCGATGAATCCTGTCAGGGTCATGAACCGACCATAGGGTTCAACCGTTTGAACCTAGAGGCCAAAAAACCAAGCAATAATTGAAAAATCAAACAACCATTCGAGAAGACTCACGCCAATAACGCCAGTCAGAAAAGACAAGCCAGTGTACATCATCAATTTGAATTTATACCAACGGAGATCCCAAATGGATTTCGACGCAAAGGCTTCAGCCATAACTTCGGCTTGGCTTGCAGACTCCGTTGGGAACAATATGCCTCGCATGAGAATCACTGTAGTTCAATCATCATCTTCTCTTGAGCAGAAATCTCGTCATCGGTGCCAAGGTGCTGTTGCTTCATCAATTCCATCTGCTTCGACATCTGCCTCTTCTTAACTTCCATCTCCATCCCAAGTTGATATCTCTGCATCTCTGCATTGATTTTCTTCATGTTGCGTCGACTTTGAGTCATCAAGTTCTGAATATAGGACTGGTCCTCAAGTCGCTCTTGGAAGAACAACTTGTACAACATGAAAGCGATCATCTGGATGAATGTGCTTGCCATCATGTACAGGCCACTTATCTTAGCCCAATTCTGTTCTTCTGGAAACCATAGGCCTTGCTGATGGATCCCGACTGCTGCACCAATCAAGAATGAGTTGACAAATAGCAGTGTGAAAATACGGAGCGTGTGGCTGTCGTCTTCGGTCGTCATGGGTAATCCCATGCGGTTCTGCCGTTTAACACCACTTAAAGTGAAATCCTTCGGAAATCATTCGTAATTTTACGCACAAACCCTCTTGCCAACTTGACTCTGAAGAGGTTAGCGCCAAGAGTCAAACCAGCAACACCAGCAAGACCTGTGTAAAGCAGAGTGCCGTCATTTGCTTTGTAGTACTGATATGCTCCAGCCAATACGCCAGCACCCGCCAGAGCTTGTGCTCCTGTTCCGAATTTCGTACGCTTGTCCATGGTCTTAGTCAGACCCATGATGGCGATTCCACCCAGGAAAGCAGACATGGACATGCCTGCATCGAGATAAACAGATGATGAACCAAGATTGCCGATCTGTTTGTTTGCGTTGGGCAACCCAACTGCGTTTCGATTGTTTTGTTGCACCTGCTTCATGTTCTGAATGCGGCGATGTTTTGAAATGTGATTATGAGCATTGATACCAGCGTCTTGCAGCGTATGGGATCCTATTGAACCATAGTTCAATTGATTCACGGCGCTATGTGGCTGGTTCAGCATCGTTCAACCCAACGAGTTCTCCGTCTTGAGCATTCCGCCCAAATGGGGTTCACTCTTTCAATTGAGAAATCAGGTTTGAAAGAATGCCATAAGCATCCTTGACCTGGTTCTCTGGAACATCCAGAGAAAGGGTGATGTCGTTTCCGTCTACGCTGCTGCTCAGTACTACCTTGATGGTTGGGTCTCGCATAAACCAAAGGATGCGTCAGTGTCGTATAAATGAGGCGGAGGGAGGACAAGCCTAACCGAGCCCCGACAAGTACAACGCCTCCCTCCGACACACCCATGCGGTGCATCGGTTTTGAATGTTCTTACCACCATTTCCTCTTTTTTGAGCGAGACGGCATTCGAGGGTCTCCAGAACCACGGGTCAGGCGACCACGATTCAAAGGGTTCTCATCAAGTTCTGCCTGCCCGATTGCCTGATCATTGGACCATTCGTAAAATCTGCGCATGATGTCTGTTCGTTCCAAGGGCCGGACTCCGTGACCCATAGCATCCCAGCCGTCATCGAGACAGGGAAAATGATGTACCCGGAAATAGGCTCGAGCATAGAGTCCATACTGAAGCAAATGGGCTGCGTCTTCATCTTCTTCACCTCGGGCGGCTGCTTCGGCAAGCTTGACTTTGACCGCTTCAAGAGATTGACTTGAAATCTCGTTGGGTAACTTGAGTACAATTTTGGGTTTTCCAGAAAGAACTTCGAATCCATCATGATGTGTTCCCATGCCACATGATTCACACCACACGATCATGTTGTGTGTAAAACCCCTCCCATCCTTTTGAGGTAAAGTCAGGTAGTTGTAGTGGATATCGTCTTCTGAACCACAAATAATGCAAGGAGGGAATTGCTGACCCTCAGTTGCCTTCTCACTCATCGGACGAGGCCACTGTTCTTCAGTAACGATTTCTTTGCAGATTGGGCATTGGTCGTGCCAGTCGTCATGCTGGAGCAAACCCTCAACCACTTCAACGCCTCCTAGAGCGCTTCTTTCGAACTGGCGGTCCTTGCCTCTTGCTGACAACAGGCTTTTTTCGACCTCTTCGATTCTTTTTCCATGCATCCATCAAGCGTCGGTATTGTCTACTGTTTCTCTTCACCATCTCATCCTCCCTCTGTTCATCAGGGTGAGTCTGTGTCGTTTATCATTCAGCCACTTTATGTGTCCTGAATCAATTATGCTTGGAACTTTACGGTCATCGAATGTGTTGTGATGAGCAGCATCTCTTACCTGTAGTACCTTACATTCAGGAGCAAGTCTGATCACAGCACCAGCATTGTAAATCCTAATGCCGAAATCGATATCTTCCCAGCCATAGGTGCCGTCAAAGGTCTCATCAAAGCCTCCCACCTTCTCCCAGGCCTTTTTTGTGAAAGCCATGTGATAGCCATAGAAATGCTGCGATGCAAACATGCCGTGCCCTGCTCCAGGCACATCGGCTCGCTCGTCAACCTTGTCCGGTTCACTTACCTGGAACTCATCTTTGTGGTGGAAATCAGAGAACCCTGCAACGGCATCCCAACCTTTGCTGAAGTACGAGCATTGTTTTTCAAGCGTGTCGGGGTATAGTATGGTTCGATCATCAATTGAAACAATCCATTCGTTTGTTGCTGCTGCTACCCCAAGATTCCTTGCTGATGAAATCGAGACATGGCCTTTTGGAGATGTATCTTTGATGTACTTCATCGAACCAGCGAAATTGGAATTGAACTGTTTCATCACATCCAAATAGTTCTGCTTTCTTTGGTCGAACGCCTTGTCAACGAGGATGAACTCAATCCTTGAATGTTGGATGGTTTGTTTCTTGATACTGTTCAAGAGTGTTTTCAGGCCTGCCTCCGATCTTGCTGTAGCCATGATGAGGGTGATTCCTCGAATCCTTGGCTGTCTCGTAAGGATCATTCTTCCTCTCCTCCGTTGTCCTCTAAAATACCTGGATTTTCTTCGGAAACCATGTCTGCAATCTTCATTTGGGAATGTATCTCTTCCTCAACGGACAGTTCGTTTCCTTCTTGCATAGGAATTGGTCCAGCAGAACTGATGATATGACTCCCCAATAATTCTGGATATGGTTCGTCGATTTGAACTTTCGCCGCATTACGCATAGCTTCAGGTATTACGGTCCAAAGCGAACCGATTTTGTCATAGAGAGCATGATGCTGTGCAGCAACAGACGACCAAGAGTCCTTTTCGACGAGTTTCTTGATGTTGTTTGCATACTCGTCGTATTTTGGAGTCCCGTGCGTGTGGACGGCGTCAACGATTGCAGCAGAGAAAGCGTCCAAGTCATATTGTCCAAATTTCCATCCATGGATGCCGCCCGCAATGTCTCGAAGTCTGCCCTCGTCTGAAGCCAAAATTGGTTTCCCATGCCCGATTGCCCTACGAACTGCTCCCGACGCTGAATTTATTTGACGCAAGAAGCGATACCCAAATACCAGGTAATCTGCTGCACTCGAGTGTAGGTCAATATCTTCCTCAGACATGAACTGATCTAAAATCGTGATGAAATCATGACCCTTCGCCAATTGTTTTACTTTGGCGATGTATTCTACAGCACTCCAGTGTGGGTGCGGCGACATTGAAATGACAACTTCAAAGTACGGGCAACCAGGAGTCTTTGAGGCCTGAATTGCCGCCTCCACGAAGTAGTCCAACCCTTTGGAACTAGAAGCAAATCCAAATGTGAAAAACAGAGGTACCTTTGAAGGGACTCCAAACATCTCTTTGGCATCCGTGGTGTTATTGTGTTCGAGTATTCCATGCTTGATAGTCTGTAAGCCCCCTAGCATTCCGTGTGGGGCAAGCAAAGGGAGCAATTGCGATGTTTCAGCCCAGTGCGTTATGTGAGCATCCAAAACGAGATCTGTTACAGAGAGCAATTTGGGCAAGGCTGAAATTTCTGGCGTGTGATATGTAGCCAATTTTTTGATAGGCAGTTCACGAACTGATTCTATCAAAGAAGTATTTTTGAAGAGTTGCCATTCGTGCTGGAAATGAAGAACATCAACATCTTCGAAAGTCAAGCAATCAAGGAACGGTTTTGTGACGCGAGATTTGCGGTCCCAGCACCGATAGAACTCAATTCCATCGTGAGATTCTGGCTCTCCTGGCGGAGTGATATTCCCGTCAACTGATTCAGCAAAAACAACCACTTCAACACCTCGTTGTTGGAGATATTGACCCAGCATCGAAGTGTAAGTTGCGATCCCGCAGGTCGTGTCGAAAGTCGAAACGAATCCAACCTTCTTTACCTTCCTTGGAGGGAATGTGAGCCTCTTCAGGCGTAAATCTGGTTCATCAAGTTCTTTCAGCAGTGGCTGGTAAAATTCCTCCCAAACCTTGTCACCAGACCATCCCAATGCCCAGGTACTACACTGTTCTTCCATTTCGATTCGGTCTTGAGGGCTAAGGTTGGTGACAGAAACCAATTTCTCAAGAATTGAATGGGAAGAAATTTGTGGAATGAATGCCCCATTTGTAGTCCTGTGCATTGACTGTGGAACCACTGACAATTCTTCGTGAACTTGAAGATCTTTCATACACCCAAAGTCGGTATTGATAGTGAGGACGCCACAGGCTTGGGCTTCTGCCTGCATGATACCAAAACCTTCCTGAGCAGATGCATGGATGAATACATCCATGCACGCATACGCTTTCGCCATCTCCTCGTCTGAGAAACCTATCATGGAGTCATACGAGGGAATGGCAATGACTCGCCCGTCAAGATTGTACTGACTCAACAGACTCTTCATAGAAAGCCCGTTGATGTGGTTTGAGCCTTTGATGAGAAGGACTGCGTTTGGCACCAACTCGGCAAACCTCGCAAAAGCCTCGACGGTTTCATAGGGGCTTTTCCTCATTGAAAGGTCGCCAAAGTAACCTACGACAAAAGCATCGTCGGGAATGCCTGCTGAGGCTCTTGCATACTCCCGGTCGATGGGCTTGAAGAACTCATCACTGATGAAGTGAGGAAGGTAAGTTGGTTCAAGACCATTCGAAGCCATAATGCCGCTTCCATATTCACTGATTGATGCAGGGTGAGAAGAACTCGATAGTGCAGACAAAGTTGGTAGGTCCAGACGATCGGCATCTACTGGAGTCATGCAAATCCAGTGAGGGTGTTGAACGACTTTGTTGATCTGTGAAAATTTCCATGTGTCGCCCAAGCTCCAAAGCACAACCTTGTCCAAGCCATGTTGTTGTTTGAACGATGAAATGTGGCGTTTGAGTGTGTCAGCATTCAGAGTACCCGGCAACTTGTCGTGTGGGTAAAGAGTCCTACCCTCCCATTTGATTTTGGAACCCGCATAACCAAAATCTGCAGCATGTCCAACTGGATAACCTGCTTCAATCAACCTGTCTCCAATCATTTTCAACTGAGTACCGTATCCAGTGAGGTAAAAGGGGGCATTCCCCAAAAGCATGTATCCGACTCGCACAAACGATTGGAAAGGGTTCAACCGTTTGAATGGCGCCCCTGCCAGGATTTGAACCTGGGTTATCGGCTCCGCAAGCCGAGGTGATATCCAAACTACACTACAAGGGCTCAGGCATAACCGGTGATGTCTCGGCTAATCTGGGTTTCAGCAACTTCAACTATCGAGAACATCAAAGCCGCAACAGCCATAGGCTGGTCTATTTGAGTGATCAGAGAAGATGCGATTTTGAGAAGTCGTTCCATTTCCGATGCATCAATACCTTCCAAACCATCGATCGCTTGCTCAAATCTCTTCTTTAGTGCTGCTTCCACGAAACAATGCTATATTTGAAGGTTCATAACCGTTCTCATCAGTTGAGAGGGATTCCGAATCGTTCCGAGCAGAACGCATCCTATCCGATTATATGGCTGAACCGAATGTCTCGCCCCATGGGGAAGACAGCAGCCGACGGCAGCCAACTCAAGCATATTAACATCAAACAACGGACACATGACCTTCTCAATGATTTAGGGTCTCGAGGCGAAACGATGGACGATATCGTTTGGCGCCTTCTAAACGAGGTCGTGGAACATCGCAACAGTAATGAGAACGGAGGCGACCTGTGATGGGGCGCCGAAAAGTGAAAAATCGTCTTGTCCCTGTTGTAGAGCAGGTATTTGTTGATGCAGAGCGCGAAGTACTTCCTTTTGATGAAATACTTCGCTCGTTAAGTGCTACGAAATCTGCGCTTGCAGGTATCTTAAGTTCCTACCCAGACCGTTTCGACCCCGCAGGCTACGAGCGTGCAAGACACGGCGATGAAGAATATCGCAGAACACTCTGGAGGTTGGTCCCCGATACCGATGTAACTCCAGAAGAAATCCAAGTAATTTACAACCTAAGTGACGATGAAATGAACTTGATCGCAAATGATGAAGAGTTCCGATACAAATGTTGGAAAGCCGATCGAAACGGAGACGCCTACAACCGAAGAGACATTCATTACATCGTATTCCAACTAAAGAAAGACCTTGACAAGCAGAGGCTAAGGCAAAAAGTGAAGCGGGCCTGACGGGGTTCGAACCCGCGACCGACGGATTAAGAGTCCGTCGCTCTACCTGACTAAGCTACAGGCCCATCACACCTGATGGGTCACAGCCGTTTAATCGCTTCCAAGGTTTCAACATCTTTCCTAGTGATTCCGAAGGGGGGCTTGTCTGGATCAAGTTCTCCACCTAAATCAGCAACAACTTCCGATAGCCGTTCTTTTATTCTGATTTTCCTTCCGTCTTGAATTGGATTTGAAATAGGTTGGATTCCCATGGCGGCCCTCAAGTCTTTCAATCTCTTTCTAACCGTTCGAGGACTTGTACCTGGGAAGAGTTGCACAGCAACTGCTGATGTCATTTTTTGACCGTCGTTTTCTCGACCCGTCTTTTGTTTGTGGAAACGGCTTCCGGGTTTGATGACTCTAAGATCGCCACAGGCAATGAGGATAGCAGCAGCAGCGATTGAATCAGGAGTACCTGATCCATTTTTGGAGATTTCTTGAGCCAAGCTCAAGGTATCATCAGTCAAATTGTCCAGGCACCATTTATTTGAACCAATCAAATCTGATGCTGAGGGTCTTGCAGTGGGAATCACCTTTCTTCGCTGTAAATCAGACATAAGCCGCCTAACTGTCTTCGGACTTACCGATTTGATTGATTTGAAATCACCCTCTTTTGTTGTCCAATTTCTGTGGCCCTCGATGACTTCATTCAACTTGATAGACTGGTTGGACATTCTTGCCGCAGCGTAGGCTGCGACAATCTCCAAGACCACAAACCCCCGACCGCCTTTGGCAGATCCCGAATCCATCAGTGTCCTCAAAATACTCGCAGCCTTGCCAGCGATTGACTGTTCTAAATCCAGTACCGAATTACACAGATAGGATAGACGGTCAAAAGACTCCTCTCTGTTTCTCTGTTTACCTGATTTTTTCAAGACCGCTCCGTATTCTGTCTTGAACCCTGTTTCAGAGTCAGTCGAAGATTGATGCTCCCTTGAGTACCCGTCTACAACAAATTCCAATCCACAATTCTTGCAATAAGCCATCCCATTTGTCGTACGGTCTAAAGAACTGAGTCCACTTCTTGCCGCCTTGACAGCACAATCAACCGGTACTTCCCAATTGATGCACCTGGCGTTGATTACGACATCGAGGTCTTCTGGCATGAACTGTGGGATTAGGTCGTGTGATAAAACCCCTGTGGCGTTATGCTACGAGCAACATAAACACATACACTACTTGCACCTATGCCTTAGGCCAGGAGCAGGATGTGGATCTGTTAGAAGCTCGAAGCCCCTCAGGAGGCTCGTTCATATACCTCCTGTGGCATTATGCTACGAGCAACATAAACCACTCACCAACCTGCACATTGTTGCAGGCCTTAGGGCTCCAATGGCCCCTCACTATGAGGGACAAGAGCCCTCACTCGGTTGGCCTACGGGCCTTCACGGGATGACCCCCAAGCTCTGGAGACAGAGGATGTGGGGTGTCGTGTCCTCTTTTTGAGGATCCCACCGAGACCAGCACCGGAGAACAGGGATACCCCTGGATGGCTAACGCCTCCAGCCCTTTCCGGTGAACGGACCCAAACTGATTCGACAATCGAGGCTCATCCGCCTCGTTTGTTCAATGCAGTTCCATTGAAACCACTGAAATCTTTCGAGATTGAAGTGAAAACCGAGGCTGGTTGCCTTGCAAATGGTTCTGCGTCCCGAAAGGGCAGTACGGGTTAGCCCGCCGGACATGAGGTAGTCCAGGGCTCGTACGCTAAATAGAGAAACTCAAACCAAACGATTCCAGTGCTGGGAAGAGGGGAAAGAAAGGAAAACAGCGTTACCGACACCGCTTGACGGTGAAGGACACCCCTGAATGAGCATGGGATTCGATACTACGCTACGCAATGACACCAACGAAGTGATACATGGCCTTGTGCCGTGTTGAACAGGATTGGTCGAATGCGTTTGCAAATCGACCCTGCCACTAGTTATGGAAGAGCATCAGCAGTCAGCAATGATTGTCTGATGAACAGAAGGCGAGCTACGAGGATCTACAGCCCTTTGGGTCAAGATCCCGCTCTTCTACGGTTGCCGAGCGTGCCTGGAAACAGGCCAGAATCAGCATCCGAGGAAGTTCGTCAGTATGGACTGGAATCGGAGTTACCTCACACATTACCACACACAACACGCCCTAAGGCCCCTATGGGCCTTTACTATGAGGGAGGAAGAAACCTCCCAACCACTCGTATTAACCGAATGCTTGTGGCCTTGATTGGCAACGGCTCCCGCCTAAAAAGCGAGGAACCCTGCCCAGGTCGCAGCATTCAAGCCGAATCAAACCAAGGCACGCCTGAGATACTTAGGCAAGATCGAGACACCTATTCCGAGAGGAATTTGTGTCGGCCCTTGGTTTGACTCAAAACGACTTGCAATACGCTGTTTACAGCGTAGTCACCGAGAGGTGGCTCAAGTCAAAACCAAGCAACCCAAACTGGGACAAAGCCGATTCAATTCAAACTCGAAGTCTATGACGGACACTTTGGATTGATGTTGCCGAGTCCAGTCTGTAGGACAGTAGGATGCCAGAGCATCCGGATGTCGCCTAAACAGCAAGACAACAGAATGGAGCGCAAGGAAGCCGATGGCTCTGGAAAATCAGCAACCGCACACACCACACACGAAACATGCCTTAAGGCCCCTATGGGCCTTTACTATGAGGGAAGATGGAACACCCTCAAAACCACTCATGCAACCTAATTTTGCTAACCCCATCAGCCTGACCGCCGAACGAACACTCGCCCTCATGCAAGGGACAATCATCGCTTTTCTTGAGCTTTTGATTGACCTTGACATGCCAAAGGCACTTGAAGCAGCATCAGTCTACGCTAACACGACCTCTCAAATGGTCGAGCGTGACCTGCTTGAAGCCTTGAACATGGCGAACATCATCTACGACGGTCGATGGTCTCAAGCCCCAGAACACATCCTTGCACTCGCAGCCACCTTTGGCTGGTCAATCGAGGATAGCGAACTCAACGGGCACAGCCGAGACCGCGTCGGAACCACGACAATTGCCTCCTTCGGCAACGGACCTATCTCCGAGCCCGAAGAGGATCTAGTCGAAGATGTCCTCATCCAGGATTCCGACGAGTACGACCACAGCCACTACAATGGCTGGACCTACTGAGAAGCGTCAGAAAGATGCGGCAGAATCGCCCACTGCTCGGGTTATACGACCAACGGGCCGCCCCCCGCCTCCGTTTCAACACGGACGGGGGGCACCTCTCATGTCCAAAAGACAATTTAATCTAAACCGCAACAAGAAAGACCGCACGCCACGCCCAAAGACCGAAGACGATTCGGTCCAAATCGGGGCTTTCCATTTCTCTGGAGACTTTGAGTCCGACTTCCTCGCCGCAATCAAGAGCGAGATGGTCGCACAACACAAGGCTCAGAACACGAAGTCCAAGAAGGCGAAGTCGATGAAGCAGACCAAGAAGCGCAACAACAAGCGCAAGAAGGTCGTCGCTAAATTGACCGAACTGTGATTTTTCTCATTGCGTCGACGACGGTTACCACAGCCCCGGAATGCTGTACGGAAGACAGCCTCGGAGTGCTGTTCCGCTCGTAGGCGGATACCTACGAACCTCTCATGTTTTACGCAAGACAAATCATGCCGACCGACAATCAGATTATGACCGCCGACTCAACGAGCGTCCCACTATGGGTTCTCTCGTGGGAGGGCTGGATCGGCCAGGTTCGTTCCCGTGCGCCTCCTCGACTCGCCAATCGCACAAAGAAAGCACTAACCAGTTTCTTTGAGCATTGGGACGGAGAAGAAGAGGTCACGGGCGCAAGCCTCGGCCATCTGAACACGGTTCTGATGATGAAAGACTTGGTCTCAAGGTACTGCCCTGAGGCATTCCCGAACGACCGCCGAGTGGCTTCCCGCCGCAACGCAATCAAGACGGAAAACCTCATGTCGTCTCTCAACGACATGGTTGAACTTTGATTCAGTCTTTCCAAACAATCCGCTCATGCAAACTAAAAATTGTACATGCGCCATCTGCCAAGCCGACCTAAATGCTCCTGAGTTCCAGGGGGTGGGTCATCGCAAGGTGTTGACGATTGCCCGTGCCCCTGAGTTCGTCTGCTCGCTCTGCGAGAACGACCTCCGAGAAACGGGTTGCTTCGACTTCGAGTCGGAGATCGAAGCCGATGGCAACATCAGTTTCGATGGGAACCGAGTGCTTCACAGCATCCTGTTCTCACTTCGTCAACGCTCTGCCAAGGGATTGTCCTCGGACCTCCCTGGCCTAGCAATGGGCGCTTACCGATGATTTGGACTCGTTCCAAACACCGCTCATGCAAACCGCAATAAAACAAACCAAAACAGAAATGACGCAGACCGACATCACCGTAGAGGAGTTCTCACAGAGCATCCTTACGGCTGAGGAGCACCTTAACGGTGTATCCGTCGAAACGGTCTTCCGCAAGGGCAAGCGTTTCCCAGTCTTTAAGACGACTGGCGGAATTCGCTTTGCTTACATCACGCAGACAAAGGACAACAATCCAATCTACATGATGAAGGAAACCAACAACGACGGCAAGACCGTGAAGGCTGACCTGACCCAAGACGACATCAAATCGTTTCAGGCAACCATCGCTCCTTTGAAGGAAAACGGAATGCTCAAGGCACATCTCGGCAACGACGAGGACGGCAACGCCGCCCTTTACTTGGAGATGCTTCCAGTACCGGAATCCGAAGATGGCAATGGCCTAACCCATTGGCCTGCCCCGGATTACACCGGACTGAACAAGTGGCAACTTCACAGCAGCCGCGACAAGGTTTTGGTCAATGGATACTGCCAACTGATCAACGCAGCACTTCGCTTCCGAAGCATCCCTTACACCAAAGAGGGTCAAGAAGCAAAGAACAGCAAGAAAGGCCATGCACAGCACGGACTGATTCAGATTCTTGCAGACATCAACGGCGACAACCGCAAGATGTCCCTGAAGAAATCTGACGGTCAAGGTGTTAACCCTGGCTACCTCCTAACCGGTCGTGGAACCACGCCGAACACCAGCGACAACGAAGCTCATCAGAAGCTCATCGACGCTGGCATCACTGGGTTCCCCGTCGCCGCTTACCCTGGAAAGGGTGTTTGGAGGCGAGCGCTGGACTGCAATGCTCGCATCAGGCAGTACTTCGTCGACCTTACCATCGCAGCCGACGGCCTACCGACCCTTGTGGTCGTAGATGCCTGAAACTCGCGTTTTGGTAACTCATCGCATACTCCCCCCCAATGACCCCTAATTGCTCGGGCGAGGGGGGGTAGTCCCTGCACGAATTACGCTCACATACCGCTCATGGTGATCTACGACAGAACCAGGTCGAATGTTAATCATCTCCCGTTAGTTGGATCCGCGAATCCTTCAACAAATCCGTTCACTACGGATTGGAGATGACCCCGAAATGGAAAGGGGGGTTCAATAAAAAATGAACTACAAACAGGCTCTAGTGCAGCCAGGGAAAGCAGGAAGGAAGGCGATCCCAAAAAGCACTTACCACTCACGCAAGCGTGTTTCGAAAGCCCCATACCGCATCTGCGGTGTGGGGCTTTCGTTCGTTCTACGCCATCTTGCACCACTCATGCAACTCGATAACAAACCGGCGTCAAAGCCGGAGACAACGCAAGAACCGGCTCAATTGCCGGCAACGCCAATCCCTGAAAAGGAGGTGATTGATGCTGTTGAAGCGCAAAAGCGCCGAAGAAAGAAAGCCAAGAGCAAAGCCAGAAATGAGGTAGTAACCAAAAGGATGGCTGAACTCGAAGTTAACAAACGATTCGAATTGATGGAACAGATCATCAAAATGGTCGTCAAGAAGTTCGTCCCATCCATGATTATTTGTGGAACGGGTGGACTCGGAAAGACCTACACGGTCAAGCAAATCCTGAAGAAAGCAAACCTGACTGAAGACAAGAAAGGCCCAACAGGGTTCACTTGGGTAGCAGGTCACATGGCCGCCACAGGACTTTACACCGCTATGCATGAACGCAAAGAAGGGGGTGTGCTTGTCCTTGACGATGTAGACATCTGGTCAAACGAGACCATGATGGAACTGTGTAAAGCAGCACTCGACTCCTACTCCGAACGAACAATCAGTTGGAACTCCACCTGGGCAGACCAGAATGGACTTCCACGAAAGTTCGATTTCAAAGGACAGGTGATTTTTATCACCAACAAGGAGGAAAAGGATATGCCGCAACCCCTTATCGACCGTAGTTTCTTCGTGCCTGTCGTCCTGACAGGAACCGAGATTCTTGCACGAATGCAAAAGGTTCTCCCGAACATTCACCCAAAGGTTCCGATGCCGATGAAGATGGAAGTCTTATCGCATCTGAAAACGGTGGCATCAGAGGAGGACCCTGTCACATTCCGTTCATTGGACCGAGCAATTCGTACCCGACTGTATGCCGAACAAGATGCAACAGTCAATTGGAAGGAAATGCTTGTCACATTCGGAGTGTGATTGCAACAACCGCTCATGAGCCGAAAGCTACCATGGAAAGTCAACCAGAAAACTGGTACGATTGACTACCTAAGAACTACAGGAACATTTGAACACGCCGCTCGAATGTGTGATTCAGGAAATCCACAAAAGCGCAAGAAATATCAAAAATTCGCAAGAGATCAAGCAAATCGCTGGTCTCGAGGAGGCACCCTCATTGGGGTATCTCATCACGGCAAAACAATCAAAGTAAGCAATGACGAAGCAATCGACATTGCAGAAGCATGGAACTCCATCTGTTGATGATGGAGACCGCTCATGAACTACGAAAATCATATTGTGACCCTATCAAACGGAATCAAAGTAATCAACACCAGCCCTCATCCCTTCATCTTTGATGATGGAACAGTCGTGAATCCTATTCCCGACTTGGTGACTGGTGAGCGCAACGGACTCAACGCAAGTGCATTTGAAATGGAACACCCGAGAGGTGAACCGTTTCAAACATCCACTTGGGAGACCTTGGAGGAAGGACTTGTCTTCCTTGTACGCTTACCTGCTGATGTATTAGTTCTCGCTTCAGCCATCGCCGCACAGGCATACGGCTATCCAGTAGTGTCCACTGTCCCGACACCGGAAACATCCGGGCGTGGCGTGGCCTTCAAGGACAAGCGAGTCCGTAGCGACAGGTTCAACCTGTTCGGGGAGTGAAATCCCCATACCGCTCATGTCAGAACACAGATACACACTGCACCTTTACCGAGGCAGCGAGAGAATTCGGTTCAAATCCCCGAAATTCAAGAATCGAAAAGCCGCAATGAAGTGGCTTGATTCACAGGGAGTTGAACCACTTGGACTTACACACTCAAGTCCATGGCTTATTCGTCGCATTCTTCCTCAGTGGGGCTTGATGTACGAATGGATGATTGGTTGCAAGTTCAAACTTGTTCCGATTATTCGCTGACACCGCTCATGAACAATGATTATGAATCTATCATCGACGCCTTTGGCTGCAAAATGGGAACCTTCACGGGTTACTGGAGTGTACGATTACACCCCGATTATGTAGACCAAAAATTTCTGTCTGAACTTGCAACCCAACTGGAAGCAAGTCCCGACGAACTCGTTGACGCTTGGTTTTGCATGCGCAAACTCGAAGTGTCTCGAAGCAGTTCAAGAATGACAGTGACGCTGGATCGCCAATACACAGGACCGAATCCTTTCGAAAGCGACCTCACGCCAGAAGAGCGTGCGGAAGCCGACGAATCCATGAGACTCAAGGAACTGAAGGCGACATACTTGAACCCCGTCAAGTTTTACTTCCCAAAGGAACAGAGATACTTCATTAGCCCTTATTGAGGCTAAACACCGCTCATGGATTCAAACCTAAAAATTCGCATCGAGACCGAGGAGTACATCTACGAAGAGTACTTTGAGGAATGAACTCGCCCACCGCTCATGAAAAGAAAAGTAACTATCCTTAGAGGACTGCCTAGCACAGGTAAATCCACCTTCGCTTCGAAGTACCCCCATGCAGCAATCTGTTCCGCAGACGACTACTTCATGGTGGACGGCAAATACGAATTCGTAGGTTGGAAAGTCCCTATTTCCCATCAATGGTGTTTTGGAAAATTCATCGATGCAATGAACCCTGTTGGACAAGCAGCGCACATCATCGTGGACAACACCAACACAATGAAGTGGGAATATCAAAACTACATCAAACTCGCAATCTTGATGGATTACGAAGTCGAAGTCCTCAACTTCAACCAAGACTGGACAGACCAGGAGCTTGCAGACAGAAACAAGCACGGCGTTCCAGCAGAAGGTATCGAGCGTATGAGGACACGATGGGAAGACGATCCCCGCGAGATTCTATGGTGACAGCATATTCATGTAGGTGAGGCCAAGCGCCCTCCTCATGGACAAACCGCTCATGCTTACAATTCCAAAGTCAAGGTCCCGAGAGGAAGTAATTGAATCCCTAAATGACATCCGCCACCGGATGCATCAATGGGAGGTGGTTCTTTCTCAATGGAAGGGACAACGGCACATGGCCCTGCACCATCCAGATTTCAAAAATGCGATTCGCAACTACAACGCCCTTCGGGGGGTAGAAGCGGCCATGCTTTGGTTTCTGGGTCACAGGGACAGTCCCGATTACTGAACCGCTCATGAACATGATCATACTGAACATCGAACCACCTCGACTTCGCTGCCCTGCCTGTGGAACAACAAACATCACAATTCACAACGATGATGACCCGTTTGTTCCCAAGGGAACACAAGAACCCTACCCCAATGACCCTGCGGAATGCCACAGGTGCGGAATTGGTTTTTGTCGCAAAGACGCAGTCGTGTGAAACCGCTCATGAAAAATTGGAGACGAAGAGAACTCACTGAAGCCACTAATCCCGAATACTTGCTTGATCTTCTAGAGACCGTCAGAGAGAAGACAACACAATACAAACTCGTCAACGGGGTCTACAATTCTCCTGCAATTCAAGACTGCTGGGATGAAATCATCGAGAGGATTGAAAAAATCGCACAGTCCGAAGAATTGACAAAGAGCCTCAATGAACGCTACGCATTTCAAGACTCATTTTACTGAGACCGCTCACCTTATTGGACCCAGTCGGAACGCCGACTGGGTTCGTTTTTCGGCAAGAACCATCTTGCACCGCTCATGCAATTTACAGAAAAAGAAAACGAAATCCTTGACAATTACTACCCCGGAGAAGAAAGGCAGGGGTGTAAGTGGGGAGATGGAGAGCCAGAAGAATGGGAATGGGAAGGACATGAACACGACGAGCTTATACCGTGGACTTTCTCAAGCCATGAAGGTATCAACGAGGAGAAATTCCTCGTATTGTACACGGCATGGAATCTTTGGAACGATCACACGCTTGACGGAGAAGTTCTCTCGTTCACAAGCACCGACCACTTGCCACCTACTGAGGACTCAATTGCAGAATCCTATGAATACATCGTGAAACTCCGCAACAAATTGTGGAGAGTCAGTGTCAATCAAAACATGGGGCTAGAAGGTGTCTGGTGTGTCCAGGCGAACCTCAAGCACTTCAAAATTGATGACATCAAGATTGAGGTATACGGTTCCTACTGGAATGGAACTGAAATCATTGAATGAACCGCTCATGCCTCTAGATAAAATTGAAGAATTGATAGAAAAGAACGGAAAAGCAACTGGTACTCTTATCGGAGTCGATGGAAACGCAATGAGTGTAATGGGCTATGTGTCCAGACAACTGAAGCGTGCTGGTTGGCCTCGAACCGACATCAACCAGGTCACATCGCACATGATGTCTGGTGATTACACCAATGTGATCGTCACTGGCATGGCCGTTCTTGATGAGGAATGAAACTCCTCAACCGCTCATGACAAGCCTACAACAAATTTTGACCCAAACGAATATGAAGTGCGTTCCTGACGGACTTCATCATTTGGAGGTCATCTATGACTTCGTTCAGGAAACCTATCCACAAGAGTGTCTTGATGAACAAATCTGCACTACTGGGTGGACTGATTCGCCTGAATGGAAACACAAGGTAAGAAACGCCCTTCAAACCCTTAAGGGTAAGGGACGCATCCACAAAACTGGATTAAACAAAGGATATTGGCGAGTCCAAGTCAATTTGGACGGAAAGATTCTCGCAGATTTATGCTGCGGAAGCCGTTCGATTTGGTGGGACAAAAGCCACCCCAACGCAATTTACATGGACATTCGAGAAGAAGCGCCTGGAACAATCAGCCTTCAACCGAACTGGTGTGTAAAGCCCGACATCATTGGAGATTACCGGGACATGGTATTCCCAGATGAACACTTTCACCTTTTAGTGTGGGACATTCCCCACATCCTTGAAGCAAAGAGTGGCATCATGCTCCAAAAGTACGGCAAGCTTGGATCTACCTGGCAAGAGGATGTGCAGAAAGGATTTGCAGAATGCTGGAGAGTCCTCCAGCCGCATGGAGTCCTTCTGTTCAAATATGCAGACCTAGACATCAGCGTCACAAAGATGCTGGCTCAGTTCCCCGAAACACCAATTGTTGGTACACGAACCAAAAAAAGTGTGAATGACGGAGGCACCTACTGGTTTGCATTCATCAAACTACCTTGAACCGCTCATGAAACCTACTGAAGCCGAATGCAAAAGGATGAACTTATTCGAGGATGAAACATACGACGAATTCTGGAACATGACACTCCTGAGGAACACACAATTGACCAGGAGCGAAGCTTTTGAATTAGCAATGGAGACTTATGCCGAAAATGTTTACTGCAATTCATTGAACCACGATTTGAATCGTAGCGTCTTATGGATTGTTGACTACCTCATCAAAAATGGTATGAAGGAAAAAGACGCTTTGAAGATTGGTCTAATTTTAGCAGACAAATCACTTCAAGAATTAAAGGCAAAGACTGACGACATTTTGATGAATTGTGTTCCCTCTCAAGAATCTTTTTTGGAGGCCACAATCATGGAAGTCGCGCAACTCATCATTTGATTAACCGCTCATGAAAACAGAAGAATGGATCGAAGAACTAGTACAAACTGCCGATAACGGGCAGCGTTATGTTCTTCGAGATGACATAACAGAACTCCTCATTGATGAAACTGCGTTGCTTGTTGGCGAAGCAGTTACACAAGACTGGAATGACGGACTGATACGGAATTGGATCGCATCCAAGAATAGCGATGTATTTCCTTTAACAGACGACCTTCCCCCGGAAACGATTGAGGGAATGAACTACAACTGTTCCATCTCCGATGAGGCCCAAAAGAAGATAGATGCGTTTGAGCAAGAAAATCCCGTCCGACCCGATGGGACGAAGAACTACTTCAACTGGGGTGTACTTGACTGGGATGGGCGAGAAATCGTTGCCTTCTCAGACATTGACAGGTATGCCTGCAAGTACTGGGATTATTGCGAGGAAGCAGTCTACATCGACCTCCAAGAGAAACACAACATGAAAATCATCGACAACCTTGATGATTTGCAATGAACCGCTCATGACCGAAGAAATTGAAATCGACCCAGTTACGGGACGAGAACAAAAAGAAATCAAATGGCGTGATGGAGAAATCAACGGAACCCATCTTCAAGGCTACTGGGACTCCCCTTACACCTTTGTGGAGACGGTAGCACGACTGATCACTGTCTCAGGGCAGAAACCAATAGTTGATGGGTACAAATGCTCAGTTGACTTTCACGGCACCTATGAAGGACAAGTGTTCACCCTGTACGATTACAAGGGTGATTACTGCTTCCATATTGGAGCTCGTTCAGCGATTGCCCTCGAAGAACTCACCAAAGTTCTCGATGAGGAAATCGCTGATGCAGAGCCAACGCCATATGAAGCCAGTTCGGACTACCATGGGCCAGAAATTGAGGAGGACGGAACAGTGAATCCAGACTTCATCAGCCATCAATGGCCCTGAACCGCTCATGAAAGAACTCAAGACTACTTGTGCATCTTGTAACAAATCGATAGATGAAAACGACATCATTGGCGATGGAACTAACCGTGGCCTTTGCTGCGTTCCCGATTACTTCGATGACAGCGACGGATACCCACTCTGATTCCCGACTAACCGCTCATGACTGCAGAACCAGTATGGATCAAGACCGCTAAACGAGTACTTGAAGAAACTCAGCAACCTGAGACTCCTGAGAAGGAAGACACGAAACCGCTTGAGATTGCTTTGACTCGACAACAACTTACGGTCCAAAAGCACCAGAACATTTTGATTGGACTTTTGATTACTGCCATAGAAGCGCAGGGAACACATAATCCGCACTTCACTGGCCCTAACGCCATCAAGGCATCAAAACTCCTCAACCAATCAGGACTTTACGACCAATGAACCGCTCATGCCCCTACTAGTTGGATACTACATGAAAAAAGAAAACTTCACAGAACAAGAATTGGAATTCGCTTGCGGATATTCACTTGGAAGTGCAAGTGCAGTAACAGGTTGTGGAGATTGCCGAGATCCCCTTGTGTTCTTGAACAGACTCAAGATTGTTTGGCCTCTCTTCAACAAAGACTACGATGAGAACTCACCGACCAAAGGTGAAGGGCTCAAACTACCAGAATTCGTCAATTTAGAATTGATTGAAAGGATGAAAGAAGCAGGGTGGTCGACAAATGCCGCAGGTTGGCACAGCGAGATGCAATTCGCAATCAACCTGAGCTACCACCTACTGTCAGACCATGTCGTCAAATACAACGATGCTTCAATGGTTGATGAACACGGATACCCTTGGAGGCCCCAAGAAATCCTACGAGGAAACTCGAGGAAAGGAGAGCAACTAGAAGAAGCCGTGATTAACATCAACAAAGAGAGATTCTGGTACATCAACCCACACAAAGCCTACGAAAAGGTCACCATCGATCCAAAGGAGTACGACTCCGAGGGTTGGGTGATTCCACAGTAGGACCGCTCATGAACACACTACAAGATGACATGGACTACCTTATCAATAGGATGAAGGAGGTGCATGCAGAAAATCAAGACATGGCTGAACCCGAAAGGAATGAAAAAGGCCAACTAGGCAAAAAAATCAAACTTGCCAATCTTGTGCTTGACGACGCCATCGCAGAAGGTTGTTTCGAAGGTTTTGAATCTGGAACAAACCGTCAAATCGAGATGGCTCGTGTACTTAACGAACGGCTGAAGGACTATGACGATACAAGTCGTAATCAAATCCCAGAACCTAATCAACCAGTTGAAGACCTCCTAGACATCGTAACCTCATACCTTGAGAAGTGCAATGACGAGGAACGCCTACTTGGTGAAGACCTTTGGGAAGCAGCAGAAAAAGCACTTGAAAACGACAAAGACCCAATCGCAGCCATGGATTTGGTCCTCGGAATTGAGCCTGCTCAAGACGAGGCAACCGAAGAATGGCAAGAACTCCTTGGAGATGACGGTGATGAAGAGACCCCTGTGGTTTCAGACCTCACTGAACTCGAAGCAGAAGTTGTCGCAGATGTGTTGGAGAAACTTACACCTGTTCCAGAACCTGAGCCTGAGATGCCAGAACCTGAAACAGAACCAGAAACCGAGCCTGAGCCTGAGATGCCAGAGTTCGACCCAATGGATTTCATCCAACCTGCAACCGAAGAACCACAGCCAGAGCCTGAAACGCCTGAGCCTGAACCTAAGGTTGAACCTGTGAACGACGAACGCCTTGATGCAATCTCCGAGATTGAAGTGCGATGGTCTAACCAGGCCGATGCCGAGAAGTTGCTTGAACCACTGGAACGCCAAACGGAACTTGTGGACACAGATGGTCTCACCATCCAACCCACGCCGAAACGCTACAGTGGTCCTGTACCTGTGATCCACAGCGAACCTCAAAACATGACTTCCATCTTTGTGAAAGAGAAGCAGGTCGAGAGGCAAATCGAACAAATTGTGGAACTCTACGAAGAGACGCTTGCGGACTTGAACGAATACCGTCAGAGGCTTACCGCCCTACGAGATTCAGTCCGTCGCAGACTCTGAACCGCTCATGACTACCAAAGAAGATATCCTTGCGTTTCTGCAAGAGAACTACACCAGCGACGATGAACCTGCTCTAACCGTAGAAGAGGGACAAGCAGCACAACAATGGACACTAGCAGCACTTTTCGTGCGAAGGTGGCTCAATGACGGTGACGATGCCCCAAACTGGGGACTCACCAATGTCCAGCAGGTGTATACCTACTTGTGTGAAAACAAGGATGCTGTCGTCGAACACGGACTCATCGAAAAGGAAGGCAACAACAACTTCGGTTTCGCCTTGTGGTCCGACTACGACTTTGATGCAGACTACGCCAATCACATGTGATTGGAACCGCTCATGAACAACCAAGAAACTTTGAAAGAAGAAATGCGAACCAACTTTACCCAAGTGATGGAGAATGCCAAGGAGCTATTCTACATGACAACGGAAACCTACACGGCGTTCGACCAGGAACGAACAAGGTACATCACGCACAAACCGACAACACAACAGGCACTTGAGATGCTGAAGGTTGTTGGAGTGACGACACTTGAAATCCGATTTTATGGAGGCCACGACAATGGAGATGTTGAGGAAATCAGTGTTTACATTGATAGAGACAACTTTACGCATGAATTTGCGTACAAAGACTTATTTTCAGACATCGACATTGGCTATCAGAAAAAGCAAGGCGAACGCCCTGATCACGATTTCTGCCGAAAGAATATCCGCTTCGAGGAGGCACTTGTTGACCCTATTTGGAGCAAGTACGGCAGTTTTGCCGGTGACTTTTCCGTTTCAGGGGTTTTGAAATACGACTGTGTAAATTCAACCGTCACTCTTAGTGGCGAGGAGAGTGCATATGTCGGATTCGGGCCGCAAGATTGTCTCGACGATGAATTCGACGAACGAGGAATGCGTGCCTTTGCTGAAATGTTCGCAAAAGGCCTAACAAACGGCTCGGTCCTCTCAAAAGGTCCAGTTGTTGAAAAAGAAGAGGAATGATTTCCTCAACCGCTCATGGAACCAATTACAGAAGTTGAAGTCCTCAGACCAATTAAGATCATACCGCACGACATTTGGTACTCCCTAGTCGATGCATTCGGGTACGCCGGTTACTGGGCGCACATCGAAGTGTCTGAATATAACGGACTACGCCATGTCACCAGAGATGAAATTCGAAATTACATCAACGAAAACGGAGGAATAGAAAACTTCCAAACCTACAGTGAAGTATCGAAACAAAACATGCCGTACAAAACAAGTATGACAGACTCTTTGGTCGCACTGAACGCTATGAAAGGCTACCGTTACATGTCGCAGATTCCCCTCCTTGGAGGCGAACTAACCGTGTACGACAGTGAATCTGGTGTTTGGAATGAAGAAATTGAGGACTACGAACGAGACAAACTCGGCGTAATCAATTCACAGACTATCAAAGAAGGCATAGATCTCTTTGCTGAAGTAGGTCGTCGTCATTTCGATGACTTCATCAGTCAAAGTGGCGATGCCATTACTGCCGATGTACTACTTCAGTACATCGTGTTGGGCAAAATCACCTACGGGTGAACAAGCCTACCGCTCATGGAAAGAGAAGTATATCTTGTCATGCCCGAATGGGCTTACGATACCCTAATGGAAACTTTGCACATAGATGCAGAGTCTTCGTCATTTGAACCAGAACTCCGCAAGGAAATCAGAAAGGCCCTTAATGCTATCAAGGAACTTCAACAATGAACCGCTCATGTCATTGAAACAACAACTGATTGACTTTCTGTTGGAAAACGCACATCACCTATCGGAGATTTACGAAGCGTTTCCAGGAGAAAAGGAGTCTACCATCAGAGGTAGACTCAATGAGAACATTGAATCATGCTTCAGGCGCATAGGGCGCGGTGTTTACATCGCTACCGTTGGTGATTCGCAATGCGCCCTCATCGAGGGAGACGCATGGGAAGCACTGAAGGACTTTGAAGACGACTCGTTTGACGCAGTCATCACCGATCCTCCTTACGCCATCCTGAATGCTCAAATGCAACGAGGAACGACACGCAAACGCAACTTAAACAAGGGATGGGACTTTGAAACAAAAGACCTAGACTCGGACTTTTTTGCACAAATGCACCGCGTCCTCAAACCGCATGGGCACTTTTTCTGCTTCATGCCGTCAGCCAAAGCCGACACCATCGACTACATCTATTCCCAAATCCAACTTGCTAAAGACGCTGGATTTACATTCAACTCGCAGTGGGTATGGGATAAGAAGGTGATTTCGCTAGGCTACAATGGAAGACCACGCCACGAACTTATCCTGTTTTTCTCGAAAGGGAAGAGGCGAAGGATAAACAACTCAATCCCAGATGTACTTACACATGCCCGGCTTATGGGCAAGAAGAAGGTACACCAGACTGAGAAGCCAGTGGAACTTTTGATGGATTTGCTGAAGTTCTCCACTAACCCTGGAGACACAGTACTTGATCCATTTGCAGGGTCTTTCAGTCTCGGCATGGCAGCGATGCTCACAGGACGATACGCTGTCGGAATTGAACTATCAAAAGAATTTCTTGATGCTGGATTTGAACGGCTGAAGAACACACTTGGATTTCAATCTCCAGCATGAGATTAACTCATATACCGCTCCCATCCCTGCCTCATTTATGGCGAACCGACATGTGAAACTACTGAAGCTTATTGTACAAACTCTGGAAGAAAATGGACCAATGAGCACACCTTCGATTCTTGAACTCGTGAACACCACTACGAGGCACGGAACTACGATGAACGAACTAGGAAATGTCCTAGCAAAGAATAAGGAAATACAGGAATACGGCACGACATGGACAAGAAGCATCATGGGAGGCCGCTATGAAGTCCGTGTTTGGACAACCTCTCATGACAACCAGAACTGATACTCAAGTCATTGAAGACCTTGAGTACCGAATGATTGAGATGGCAAGAAAACTCCAAGCTCTTGAAAAGGTATGGGATGCAGACAAAGGTCTGGCTTACATCAAACAACTCGAAGAACGAATTATCGCACTAGAACGCAAGTTTGATCTTGTTGTTCGTGCAGCAGAAACTCTTGGATCAGGCGACACCTGGTATTGGGAGTACGGCTGAACCGCTCATGAAAACAAAATGGGAATACCTCTGTGAGAACCTCACAAAAGAGGGAGATATCATCGACAAGTATGATGCATACCAAGCCTGCCCGCTCTGTTCTTCGGAATCCACCGAAGTACACCACCCTTCCTACAAATACGGCGACGAGCCACAATTGGAGGATGTCGATGTGGAATACGACATGTGGACACTTGGCTGTCCTTCGTGTGGATTTGAAATCACTTACGAACGAACCACTGTGGCAAAATTTGTGAAAATCCCGGAACAAATACCGGAACACCTTGATGGAGTACCTTTCGACTATGTTTCCGATGAACATGAAGTACTGGAAGTCATAACGGACATCGTTTCGGCAGTGGCCGAAAGTTTCGACAAACTTCCCCTAGAGGGAGCAGACGACGACAACGACAACGACGACCCACAGCCAGCCGCTTGTGATGGTGGTTGGAAGTTCAGCAGAAAAACGGGATGGCAATATCCACAATACGAGTCAGATGAATGACACCGCTCATGCACATTAAATACGGATATGACGGATCTATGGCAGGGCACTTCTTTGAAACTCTCAACGACCAATGGAAGATTGAAGATGAAGACCTAACGCCTCACGCTGAAGTCACTACCAACGGAGATGAAACAGAAATCTTCGATGCAGACCAAGACCTACGCATGACTGTTAAGAAGGTCGTATGGGACAAGTTGAACCCTAGTCTCGGACCAAGCAACAGAATCATGGAGGAAATCAGCCGGCTTGAACTCGGCCACCTACGGATTCACCCAACGGCAACCCCGACGGGCATGATTTACACAATCATGCTGATGGCGCTTGAAGACGAATCGATGTTTTGCTTGTTTGAAATCATTGATGCTCCTTCAATCGAAGAAGGCCTGAAGGCCGTCGCCTCGTACCTCGAACTCGAGTACGAAGACTGATTACCGCTCGCTCTCCAGATGCCGCCCTGGACCAAACGGAATGCGGTTTGAACTCCCACCATTTTAGGTGGTGGAGAGCACCTCTCATGGCGAACTGGTGTCACAATTACACAACAATAACCCACACAGGGATTGCTACAAGCGCCCTGGCAATCACCAATCTTGAAAATACATGCAACAAGGAACCAAGGGGTTACTACATGGAAGTAGAACGACCCGACGACAATACCTTGATTTTGTACTGGGCTACAAAATGGACACCTGACTCAGAATGGCTTGAATATCTCGCCAGTGAACGAGGACAAGCATATACTGTAAGAAATGTATGCATTGAGTTAGGCAGTAACTTTTGGGATGTCCGAGAAGGTGATATGTACGGTGGAGATGGCCCTGGAGGCGAACCTGATTGGCGAGTAGATCGCCATGGTCTCACCTACGGAGAATGGGATGAACTTCCAGATGAAGACCCACGAAAGAAGGTCGACTGGGAACTCAACTCCGAAGAGACGAAGATTCGCTTCAAGAAGGACGACCCTGATGGTTTTGCAGCCTTGACTGAGGCTGAAATCAACTGGATAGTTGTCCAAGACGGCTTTTGAAGCCAACCGCTCATGGGAACAAGAGTGAACTCCCACCTACGAAAGTTGGTGGATGCAGCAGCGCAACAGACCTACACGCAGAACACCTACGACCTGGACGAAGGAGATTTCGTCACTGTCTACTCTACCGTTACAAATGGATACAAGACACTGAATGCAGGTGAATTTGCAACAGTGGTTGAGATCAACGGAGAAAATGTGACACTAGAGTCAATGGCAGATGCGAGAATCCGCGTCCAAACGGACGCATCAAACTGCTACCGACCCAATTGAGGGGTCGCACCGCTCATGAAACGAATTTATGACAAGCTCAGACTCTGCCAAATAGATCTTGAGCAAAGCAAAAAGAGACTCAACTACTGGTTCATTGTAACCCACGGCTCAATGAGTCACACAGCGTTTAGAACACAAGAAGCATTGATGCTTTGGCTTGAAGAACGAGGTTTGAAACTTACAGAAGAACTCGCAGAACGCGGAGAACATAAACCGCAAAAAATCGAAGGTAAGTATGTATCTCACATGCATCACGATGAAGTTGAATTTTACGGACTGATGGGTGATGCAGAAGGAGTGAGAAAACTCTCCAACGGCTCCTACACTTTAGGACTGATAACTACAGATGGCGATGGCGTCAAGACAGTTAACTACTTGGGGCCAAACTCGTACAGGCCCACTTTCGATTACCAAAAAACCTACAAGATGCGCAACCGAGGTATTGGAAAAGCCCAATATGGGGGAATATCGCGCTGAACCGCTCATGCAACTTTTAGAACACATACAGAATGAACTAAAAACCGAGTTAATGGTCGAACACTTTCCGTTCTTAAGCGAATTCGCTAAAGCCATGGAAACGATTGAAATGGCCTGGAAAATGACTGACGATGAAATGAATCGCCACAGGAAATCATCCATGGCCTACAAACGACTCAAAGAAGCTCCACTCTCGATGCTACGGCTTACGAGAGGTGGAATTCTTGGTGGAGGGGTTCAAGATCTATCAAAGCACAAAGAAGCCCTACGCCATCACTACCGTGAGTTAATCGTACGAATCCGTGAGGATGAAGACCTAGACCCGCCCACAGAGGTTGAACTCTTTGCGGCAGGTATGGCAGCGACATGGCATGGGCCAGTAGCAATACAAAACCATTACATGGGTTCTGACAGGACCTCGTACGCTAACACAATGGAATACCTGATGAACCGAGTAGTCCCAAGCATCGCAAAGAAACTGCCTGCAAGAGAAACTTGGACAAAAGATGAGATGTGGAACATCGAACACAACCTAAAACACCTAAGGAATGAATTCAAATGGGTGAAAGGTAGTCGAAAAGCCACACTTGAAGGGTGAACCGCTCATGAAAATCCACAATCAAGAACATTCACAGCGTACTGTAAAGATTTACATGCATTACAACAGAAACGCAAAAGGTGGCAATGTAATTCCTCTTGATGTGGCGATTGAACTCGCTGCAAAGGAACTTGGGTTGCCACCATGCAATACTTGAACACCGCTCATGAGTCACGCATTACATCATGCTATGGGTTCCGTCAAGCAATACGGAGGAAAGGTAGAGGACTACCTGCATATCCACGAATGGTTCGATGCTCCAAAAGAGCATCACCATGACTTTCGCCATCGAATGTTCCGGCATCACAGCCAGGGAATCAAACTGATGTGCGAACTTTTCGGACCCTCATTGACAAACAGTGATGGAGAAACCATTCCGACCCAATGGATCGGGGAACAACACATGCTTGAGGACTTCGGTTTCATACCGACTCCGAAGGACTGGATCTCCTCGATGGTTGAAACTAAGTCATGGATGGTACGAAACGCGAAGTCGGGAAAGCACAGCGAACCCCGACCATGGAAACAAGCTCCATTCAACTGAACCGCTCATGTACTTGAATTACACAGTGGAAGGAATCCACAGAAAAGGACAACCTTTGACGATTTATCAGGAAGAACCTGGAACTGGGCCAATTGACGGTCCACACGCAAGACCTGTAGCAAGAATCGTCAAGGGCGCCAACGAGGCAACCTTTGTGAAGGCATCCAAGAAAGACCAAAACTTAGTTGATGACGAAACCATATCAAACGCAGTTGCCATGGCACACGCGAACGAAATGATGGATTTCATCATGGATTTGGAGTATGCATTGAGCAGAGGAGTCTTGGTTCGAACATGTAGTTCGGATTGTCCCGAAGGGCGAATACCACGACGCTGGCGGGCCCCGGACCTAAGGGAGCGAGCGCTACGGTTGCTCGCCAAGATGGACAAAGATGGCGCTCGATTGAGTCACATTTCTGGATTTCAAATGACACAAAAAGACAACTGGGCCTCAAAGGTTGCCGACGACATCTGGCAACCACTCTTGAGGTATCAAGACCTTGAAGAAGGGAAGGACTTCATTGACTTAGGAAAGCGAAGGCAACCGCCTTCGCCAGAACCCTTGAATGATTTCCACCTTTGAACCGCTCATGGATACCCCAAATATGCGATATTGCATGGTGACGAACACTTTAGCCGCACTTGAACAATTGAATGCAGAATTGTACAATGGCTACGAGTTTTCCCGTTCCGAATACGAAATGATCGAAATGCTTGTTGAGCAATGTAATTTGTTCCTCGAACAACGGGTAAATGCTCAACCTTCTTCGGAATCTTCTGAATGGAAATCCCACGAATGAACCGCTCACTCACCCCAAAGACAGGACTGTATTTACCTCCGCTCCGCGACTCAAGTATGGCAGGTCAAGGCCTAGCCGGAAAAGTGTCCAGAAGCAACATAGGGATTCAGCGAAGTCAAATCAGGGGTGATTGCTTTTTGGAAAAAGGGCAAAAGCACCCATAAGATGATTTGCTAGAATAGACGAATAACGCAGGGCCACATCGGGGGGAATCTCCTTGCATCTACTGAAGAATATTGCCGACCCTGCAACTGGTTTAGACCATCTACGAAGTTGCTATGGCGTGGTCGATGATTGCCTTCTACGATAAACATGGAGACGAATCCGGTAGGCTCGCGTCCAGCCCTGCGCTTAGTTTGCGTCTTCGGACAGACTAGGTATCTGTGAATGCACCGCTAGTTTCCAAAAACCGCTCATGAATATGCTCGACGAAATGCTGTCGTCTTTCTTGATGAAAGACTTCAAGCACCAAAACTGTCGGGTATGCAATCGAAAACTCACCGACCCTGTGTCGATTTACTTGGGTGTTGGTCCAGAATGTGCAAAGACGCTTCACGACCAACTTGACATCAAAATGCCCCAAGTTCAGATCACCGTTGAATTGAACTCAGATTCTGACTTTGAATACGAATCAGGGGCTTGCTATGTGGACATTTTTATTGAATCCATATGCCCCTGGACAGAACAAACAATTCAGCAGGTTGTGATCCGAATCGAAAGCGTGGATTGGAACACCCCCAATCGAGCACGCCTCAAAGACACATTCGACCGTCCATGTGAAGAAGATTTCATGGATGGCGTGATTGAAACGATTGCATGCCAAATCAGATACGATTACCATAGAGGAAACGCTGGAGGCTGGGATATGCTCAATTCGTTGTTCGAAGATTTGGATACTTGGGACCCTTGGCCTGAAATTGCAAGGCAAGTAGCCATCGTCGACACAAACTACCTAGCACATGTCGTTCAGGACGAAATCGAAGCTCTAGCAGCAGACGACCACCTTTTCGAGAATGTCACTGTACACGCTTATGAGTTTGAACAGAGCCCTAGTTATGACGATTTGAAACTCGCCCCAGTCAATCTTTTCACCTACGACTTTACTGACGATGACGGGTACTACTCCGTTGAATCAATCAAAGAAGCGTGCAATGATAGACCTAGAGCCCTACTCTGGATATTCGCGCAATACTGAAATGGTAGCGCAACTACAACCGCTCATGCCGAGGATCAAGAAGATGCAGATGAAGATTGGTGAAGTCCTTTCATCAAACCGAGTCAAAGACATCCTTGGAGACTCCACAGACCTTCTCAAGAGACACAACAAGTGGATCGTTGAGGATATCCTCGAGGGTGAATCAGAGATTTATCCAGCAGTTAGGAAAACGAGAGTGAGAAAGAAAGTAAACATCACCAGGATTTTCCTTGTGCCTTTTGACTCCGACGATGAACACATTCGCATCCGAATGTGGTTTCACGACTAACACCGCTCATGACAATAGAACACCTTACGATAAGGAAACTCATAGACATGTTGGTTTCAGAACCATCTAAACATGTAAACAACATGCTGTACAGCAGTGACCAGGTAAATCCTAAAACTCGGTTACAATTCTATCACCTGAAGGGCTATGACCTCCAAGCAATGGAGATTGAAACTGTCCTGTTCACAGATTGGGATGGCGAACCTGTCGTCGAAATCACCGTGAAGGGTGTTGGAACAGACGAAGGAGGCAACGATCCCGACGAGGATGTAGGTGTGTCTCTCCTTTGAACCGCTCATGGAACACTACCAATGCAAAATGGACGCTCAAACATGGCAACTATACTCAAGCACGATGAACTGTGATGAGGTTGCTGAAATCCTGAACATATCATTCAATTTGATGGCTCGGGACATGTACGGTGCGACCAAGAAGCCCGGAGTACCCTTCGGGCAACAAGACGCAATTGATTTCGCTGAAAAGTTGAAGCATGACATGAGAGTCGTGATGAGTTTGTTTAGCCGCTACGGAGCTTACGACTCAGAACCAGATGGAATGCTTGCCTACCAAGTACAGCAATGCCACGACCACTACTACCCGGATGTGAAAATCCAGGTGAACCGTTGGTCTGTAGAGGCTTTGTGAAACCGCTCATGTCGAAATGGACAACGAAAGAGAGAGCCAATTACATGGCTCGCATAATCAGACAAAACAAAATAAAACAGAACATGCGCTGTGGTGGTCGAACATTCGACGGCTGCATAGAACATTCAGCAGAAGAGAACGCCGAAGTTCTCCGACTCTTATGGGAGAAGGCACAAAGGTCTCCGAAGTTGAAAGCGAACCTGTTCAAATACATCACTGAGGATGCCTTCAGAGAGATAACTGATTAAACCGCTCATGCTCGCAAAACTCGAAATAGAGGACATCACGGAACTACGCCGTCTGATGGATGAACATAACAGAATAAAAAGCAAAATCGACGACCTCAAAGAAAGTCTGAAAGAAAGACTACGAAATGTGGGAACAGTTGAATTGCCTAAGGAACTTGCACCTTTCAAAACCCTAGAGGTTCAAACCTCATCAAGATCAGGTTTTATTGTTGAGGCGACAGAATTTGAAATCCTGAAATGGGGCAAGAAGCGAAAGCCTAAGCCCAAAAAGAAGAAATGAACCGCTCATGACCAAAGAATTTCACTTTGAAGAAGAATCAGTTGACATGCCAGTGGGCATTGGCCCGTTCAAACTACGGGGTCGTGCGTTCGCAATCACGAACAAACATGGCGAAGAGTTGATTCTTCACATTGGAGACGAGTATTGGATTACAGATCTTGAATCAGGACGCGACGGTTGCAACACTTTCGTTTTGCAACAGACCAACATTTTGGACAAAGACCCATGGGAATGGAGTCCGTTGCTGTCTGTACACTTGACACACAGCCAAGAACAGATTGACTACGCAGAAGACCATTGTTGGGGTAACCTCAACGCAGACGAACAACGAATGATGGCAGAATGTCCAGTCGCTGAACACTTTGCACAAGGAGATGGAACAACTTTCAGTTGCCCTCGCTGCAGATTTGATTGAACCGCTCATGTCGAAATGCGTATGGTGCAAAGACAAGAGAGCTACTGGATGGATTCGTGGAGAACATGTCTGTAGTGAATGCCGAAGTGCCTGGAACGAACAACCCGAAGATGGGGGTTTCAGGTGACTACCGCTCATGAACACTGGAAAAGGAACAGTACATGTCGTCTGTATTCGAGACGGCGGGTCATACGACTCACCAAACGAACCGCAGCCCGGATTCCTCCGAGGTCTGTCGTTTTACACAACAGAGACAGAAGCACACAACGCACTCGACCAAATTCTTCAACAAGAATTGGAAGATTTTTGGGAAATGGGAGACGAATTCATCAGAGATTCGTCGAAACTCTTGGCGAAGGTGCTACAATGGATACCAGAACTTGAAGACTGGATTATTGTACTCCCATCTAGTTCTTTGGCCGAAGACGAATCACTTCGCCTCCGCTTAGAACTCTCGCCTGGCGTAGAGCGCTATGTCGAGGCTTGGGACCTTATGATTGGATACTCTACAGCCTATGTACGCAGTGATGCTTAAATCGTGTGACCCAACTCCGCTCATGATGACCGACCGAGATGACGACTGTATTTGTCCTCAACCCCATCCCCGTCATTCGGGGGTACATCCAATGACATGTTGCAAGTGCGATGGAGTCATTGGCAACTAAACCGCTCATGAAACTGAGTTACATGACAATTGACGACCAAAGGATTGCCTGGGTCTTGGAAGAAGCAGCACTAAAGGTGTTCCTTCTCGATGATTGCGGTCCAGACATCGCAATCACGAAGAAGAATGGGGACCAAAGGCTTGAGTGTCGCTTGACAAAATCAGGCGATTTTGCAATTGCAGAAGATGATGGAGTAAGGACATACCTCAAACCACGCTCTCGATGCACAGTATCAACGCCAGACGGGACCCAAGTAGTAAACACGATCATTGACCTTGATGCTCGAATTGACCAAGTCAAACGAATCGAATTGATGGAAGAGTTCCTTACGGACACAATCATCTAGGTGAACCCATTCAAACCGCTCATGACGAACATTGTTACAATGGCGACTCGCCGGGTTGTTGGACTATTGATGCTCCTTGGAGCCCTTGTCTACGCCGGCGCCACCTACATGGAATACGATCTGCCCCAGATGGATTTACCCGCCTTCGTTCATACCCCTGCCTTCTACGCTGGATACCTTTGTGTGCTTGCGTGGTGTTGGCTCCCTGTGCTTGTGGCGATTCCTAGCCGCAGACAGGTGAATTTGACACCGGTAGCCTCTGCTTTTGAGGAACCGATGCAGCAGGGCGCGACTGGATGGGGAGAACCCTTTGAAATGCCACCAGGCTCAGGCCAGTGGTTCATTCAAGGATACGGACAATACTTCCAATGGAACTCACAGACCCAAGAATACGAACCGTATCAGGGTTGAACCGCTCATGAGACCAGATTTTTGGAAGGATTTCTTCCGACCAATCTACGGAACCGTAGTCTTCCAGCCCTTTGCATTGATTTGGTGCTGGATCGCAGACATGGATTACCTGACGATGGTCGGTCCATTCATCATTTACAGTACCATTGTGTTCATTCCGATTTACTCGTTTTACGAACGCATTTGGCGCAATCACCGCTCATGGAAATATCAATAGATGATACAGTCCTTAACGGAGATACTGAACAATGGCTTGTTCAGTTTGTGACAGAAGTATTGCAGTCGGCTGAGATTACTGAGCACGACACAATGAGAATATACGATTATTCTGGGAAAAGAGTTTATCTGATTGCAGACGGACATGAAATTGACGATTGCGTGGGGGATTACACAATCCGTACATGGAATTACAAGAAAACCCCTGAATCGGAAAAGAAACTTGAAGGCAGAGAATACAATGCCAACAAAGACGGAACGCCAGAAGGTGAAATTGAATTAACAGAAAGAGTCGAATGGACTCTTTACAAACAATTCCTGCTCCCCGAAGACCAAGTAGGACATTCTGCTGGCACAGAATTAGCCGTTGGAGACACCTTTATCACTTTCAAAGTGAATGTTTGATTTCTGACGAAAACCGCTCATGAAAGAAGATACATGGATTCGAGATATGCTTGAAGCAACATGGGGTTTTAACCACATTGGAAATCTAAAAGACCCTAGAATTAATTTGAAACCAATAGATGTAGAAGCAGTTGAAAAACTTGTTTTACCGACACATCAATGGAACATGCCTCACTATGAAATGCTCATGGCTCACTTTGAGAATCATAACGATGAGGAGATTACAAATAGGATGATTGCCGTTAATCGGATAATCATCTCATTACTCAAAACAGGAACTACAAACGAATTCTGAACCGCTCATGACACAAATTGTATTCGCTCCAAGCGAAACACTAGCACGAATCTTCGAACACACGAAGGAAGCAGAAAAATGGTCGAATCCGTATGGAATTATGCCAGAAATGGAGAATCAAATGCACATCGACTTTGTGAAGGACTCTGGAATTTACATCATGTCCGGAGCTTCAGAACGCCTGCGTGGACCTGATGGTGAAGTAAACCTTGTAGCCTATGCTACGGGTTTTGAACCAGGGACAGAAGATTTGTGGGAAAGAACCAGAGAAGCAGCCGGAGGCGATGACTTTTGCGAACCACTTCCTCTCGATGAGAAGATGGTAAAGCAAGTGATTGACGGATTCGGCTTCTTCGTGACCCTTGAGGGAAATTCCCTGAAATATGGAACCTACTCACCTCACAGACGCTACTTTCCTACAAGAGATTGAAGCACCGCTCATGGCCCAGATACGCATACAGTACCAGATCGACAACGCATCGTTTGACGAAACCCCACTACCCGAAACAAAGAGAATCTTGAATGAAATCTTAGAGTGCATTCGTAATGGCTCGCTCGGAGGATTGATTCAAGACCTCAATGGAAACGGCGTAGGTGCATGGGTGATTGAAGGTCACGATGAACGATACGCAACAAAAGAAGAGGAATGAAATCCTCAACCGCTCATGACCAGATTTAACGGATATACGCAAGACGATGTAAGGGCTTGGAGCCAGCATGATAACCAATACAAGAAAGGCCGATGGAGCTTTGTCTACGGATTTGATTCCGGGGGACTGTTGGGACCAGACAGTTCATTGTACGGCTATTTCATCAATGGTTGGTTGAAACGACCAGATGATGAAGAAATGCACTTTCAAGCAGATTATGAATTGACAGGAGGAAAAGATGTGATCATCAACAGCCCGTTTTGGGGAGATATCGTACTTTTCCGACCAGACCATGTCAAATACATCGTCGCAGACTTGCCACTTCCCGCAGAAACTCCTGAAACCATCGCAGCCATTAACAAATACTGGAAAGAAGCCGGATTGTTTGATGAAGCAATTGGAGAAGGAGAGGAGTTCCCCGAGGAATGAAACCGCTCATGAAATACCGATTAGCAAAATTGCATTGTAGTGGTACTGACTTCTGGGGATATCTCTCCAGGGGAGAGGACGAACCACGAACACGAAACAACACATGGAATGGCTGGGAATGCCCAGTCCTAAGCAAACAGCAACTACTTGACTTCATCAAACTTCAAAATTGGAGATTGTACGAAGGTGAGAATGTAGACACTTGGAAATTTGTTGAAGAGGACGGTCAATGGGGCGTACTCATCATGACCGAAGACGATCCAGACTACGACCCTTGGTTGTGCTACAACATCGAAACTGAAGATGGAGAGACGATTGAGGTTGTTTCAACGCCATGCTACTGCTTTGAAAGTGGTTGGGGAACTCCAGGAGAGACCTACACAATCGAGGAATACAACGACCGCATGGAAAGCAACCGAGACTTTGCATCCCAAATGCCCATAATTGCTGACCTCGGGATTGTCGAATGGCGCAAGATGCTGTTGGACTGAGTTGAAATAGCTTAGACATCTGTCGGGTTATGCAAACAAAATTACCGCTCATGACCAAGACAAAGAAATGGAGAGTCTTGGACCTGTATTGTTGCGCTGGTGGTGCGGCAAGAGGGTATGAACTAGGGGGATTCGATGAAATCGTCGGCGTGGACAAAGTGTGGAAGAAGGAATATCCATACGAGTTCATCCAGGCTGACATTGAGGACTTCCTCTTTCAACAACCAATTGAATGGTTCCAGTCTTTTGACTTGATCCATGCATCACCACCGTGTCAATTTCACTCCAAGACCAAACACTTGGCTATCGCACAGGGCAACCTGCCCTCAGATGTGGACCACTTGCCGATGATCCGAGGATTCCTCAGGTCATTGGATGTCCCGTATGTGATAGAGAATGTTCCTGAAGCTTGGAACAAAGAAGAACGGAAACAAATCACATTCTCCTGTGGGAGCCACTTCGACCTCGGTGTTCAAAGACACAGGTATTTCGAAGCGAGTTTCCCGATGAAGCAACTCAAATGCGACCACAACACGCCCGCATGGCCTATCGGCCCGAAAGGAAAACCGAAACCTATCGGGGTGTACGGTAGCAAAGGGGACAAAATCAAGGGAATGTGCCACAAAAGTGGAAAAATGCAAGAAGGCGGATGGACGGCAGAGTCCGTTGAAGAAGCACAGCAAGCCATGGGGATTCAACACATCTCCACTTGGCGCAACCTGTGTCAAGCACTTCCGCCAGCCTACACCGAGCATGTTTCAAAGTGCTTCTTTGAACACATGCGGGCGAAGGAAACACTTGCGATACCACTCAAAATCTAAACCGCTCATGACAATTAAATACGAATTACAGATCTGGGACCACACAGAGATTGGTGATATGCCTGAACTTATTGCATTAGGAATTCCTAACAGAGTCCTCGAGTTCTCAAACAAGAGAACAGCATTGTTGAAATTTGATGAACAGGTTTCAGCCGATGAGGAACCAGGTGTCATCGAACACATGGTTTTGATGGAATACGGAGCAAACGAAGAATTTCCGGACGACGGAGATGTGATTGCTCAATGGTGAAATCACCGCTCATGATTACAGAACAATGCCAACGATGGAGGAACAAGTCAGAATCGTACCGACCTGCTGGGGAGACAATCCAAGTACAGCAAGACGGCTACTTCGCTGAAATCGTTCCTTTCAAAATCGGTAAACAGTTCGTCCAAGGACACCACTACAGTGGAACATACCCTTCGACTCGACTTCAAATCGGACTTTACCGTGATGGAGACGATGGAGGGCATGAACTGTGCGGTGTGGCTGCCTTCGGAGTCCCGATGAGCAACGCAGTATTCGCACGCTACATCGACGAAGCCACGATTTACGACAGCATCGAACTGTCGCGCTTTGTGCTTCTTGATGATGTGCCTGCGAACGGAGAGACTTGGTTCTTGAGCCAGTCCTTCGGTAAATCAGGAGGCATCCTCGGAGAGTCCTTACCGGACATTTCGAGCGTACTTGCCTTCTCTGATCCTGTGAAGCGAACGACGACTCTCGGAGATACAGTCATGCCAGGACACATTGGAACGATCTATCAAGCCCACAATGGGCAATACCTTGGAAGAAGCCATCCTAAGCGAATGGTCTTGACGGCAAACGGAAAGTCCGTCAACCAAAGGATGCTATCCAAGCTCCGCAACGCCGAGTCCGGGCAAGACTACGCACGAAAATGGTGCGAAACCCACACTGGACTCGTTCAACACGCGGAGGAAAGCAACAGAGCCTACATCGAACGGATGATTGCAGAACTCAGGACTCTCAAACACCCAGGCAACCATGCCTACGCATGGGCTGTCGGGAACAGGAAGGTAAGGAAGAATACGGAGACACGATTCAAACCTTCACGAGACTACCCGAAAAGCAAGGATGCCGTTTGGCCTACACGGAAGGCTCTTTGAACCGCTCATGGAACAAAACACTGAAAACAGTCACCTGTTTTACGAGAAGTACAAACCGATGTGGAACAATTTTACAGATCGGGGAAAGTACCTTGGTAAAGCATGGTACCCTGGAATGCCTCAAGGGGCATACTTCATGTTTAACACAAGTTACGGAAGAATTGCCAAGGTAATCTCCAAATTGACTGGTAAGACCCAAGCGTCTTTGCAAAAGACGGAAGGCCGAGACAGTCCTTACTTCGACCGAAGTGTAATCACAGACCACATAGAATACATTTGGTCGGAAATCGACTACGGTTCTGGAGTTGACATCGTCAAGGGTATAGCGACCGTAAATGCAACTGGATACATTTTCATTGCATCCGTGCCATACCAAGAAGGCGACCTTGACCACTACACAGACCATATCTTCGATGAAGATTGAAACCGCTCATGCAACAGCAAGAACAAAGACTTGGCCCAAAGATTCCTAGGGCTATCAGGAAGACCCACACTACAAACGGGATTCCACTGAAGCCTTACGACTCGCAAATCATCAAGATTCACGGGAACACCAAGACTGATCCAAACATCTGCGACACCGTAAAAGGTTGCGCTGGACGCTGTTGGGGTTGTTATGCCAGACACTCTCCAGGAGTTCTCTTTCAACGGATTGATTTCGACACACCAGTGTCTCAAATCCTTGACAAAGCCTCACTGAGATGGGACTGCATGAACCTCATGTTCACCCGACCCGACTTGCGTTGGGTACGCATTGGTGTCATGGGCGACCCTAGCTTCGACTGGCCCCTTACGGTGGAAACCGCAGAAGTAATTGCAGAAACCGGACTCACTCCGGTTATCATCACAAAGTTTTGGAGGATGCCTACGCATGCAGAACTGACACGACTCGCACTCGCAGGTGCAGTCATTCACTGGAGTGTAATTCCAGGTTATGACGAACACCCGAAGCGAAGCGTTAGGTCACGCCGCATCCTCGATATGCTGTACAAGTTGCACCAAATGTCGGA
>Ga0181394_1000023_pt1 | contig 55298 bp, 50 predicted proteins | sample 17SPOviralmetaG_FD_130123 | JGI IMG/M metagenome (GOLD analysis project Ga0181394, IMG submission 130123) | Marine viral communities from the oligotrophic San Pedro Time Series (SPOT) site, San Pedro Channel, CA, USA - 17 SPOT_SRF_2010-11-23 | ecosystem: Environmental > Aquatic > Marine > Strait...
AGTATCTGCAGCAGGTGATGCTGGTAGATCAGAAGCCATTTCCCTTCTAGTAATTGATGAGGCGGCATTTATTGAAGAGAATAGGATTGAGGAAATTTGGGGTTCAGCACAACAAACACTTGCAACTGGTGGTAGAGCAATTATATTATCTACACCTAATGGTACTGGTAACTGGTTTCACAGACAATGGACTAAAGCACAAGATGGTACTAGTGGTTTTACACCTATTAGATTACCGTGGACTGTACACCCAGAACGAAACCAAGAGTGGAGAGATAAGCAAGATGATGAATTAGGGGATAGAATGGCGGCCCAAGAATGTGACTGTGACTTTACAACCTCTGGTGATACTGTATTTCCCCCCGAAGTACTAAACCATATTGAAGCTACAATGTTAAAAGACCCCCTTGAAAAACGTGGTATAAATCAAAGTTTATGGGTTTGGGAATATCCCGATTACTCAAGACAATATATGGTTGTAGCTGACGTAGCAAGAGGTGACTCTAAAGACTATTCGGCATTTCATATTATTGATATAGAAAACTGTACTCAGGTAGCTGAATTTAAAGAACAAGTACCAACTAAAGACTTTGGTCGAATATTATACAATATAGCAACAGAATATAACAAAGCTCTACTTGTTATAGAAAATGCAAACATTGGTTGGGCTGCAATTCAAGAAGTGATTGATATGGGTTATGAAAACCTATATTACAGTCCTAAAGACGAAAAATTCACTCGTGATGCTGAAGCATATATTGCTAAAGGATATGATTTAATAGATAAATCTAAAATGGTACCTGGTTTTACTATGTCACTTAGAACAAGACCTTTAACAATTGCTAAATTAGATGCATATGTTAAAGAACAAAGCATACAAATCCAATCAAGACGTACATTGGATGAATTAAGAACATTTGTATGGAAAAATGGTAGACCAGAAGCCCAAACAGGGTATAATGATGACCTAATTATGTCCATAGCTACCGCATGTTACGTGCGAGATACTGCGCTTAAATTCGCTCAGCACGGGGTTGACTTAACTAGAGCAATGCTTGCAAATACAAGCAAAGCAAATTACAACCCATTTTTTAGTACTAATAAGATAAATGACCCTAAAAATGCGTATAGAATGAAAATAGGGGGAAAAGATGAAGATTTATCTTGGCTTTTAGATTAGATATTTATACACATATAATAAATTAAGAATATGGCAGATACTAGCTTATTTACACGATTAAGGAGATTATTTTCTAATGACGTTATTATAAGAAACGTTGGAGGAGATTCCCTTAAAATTATGGATACTGATCGTATTCAAAAATATGGGAATTTAGAATCTAATTCACTTTATGATAGGTTTACTAGGTTACATAGACCTGTAGGGTCATCTTTACAATATAATCCAACACTTAATTATTCCTCTATGCGACTTCAGTTGTATAGTGATTATGAAGCTATGGATTATGATTCATTAATTGCTCCCGCACTTGATATTATCTCAGAAGAGGCAACCCTTAAAAATGAATATGGTGACGTTTTAACAATTAAATCATCTAATGAAAACGTTAAAAGAGTACTGCATAACTTATTTTATGATGTATTAAACATAGAATTTAATTTACCATCATGGGTTCGTCAGATGTGTAAATATGGTGATTTCTATTTACACTTACAGATTTCAGAAAAATTTGGTGTATATAATGTATTGCCACTTTCTGTATATCAAGTAGTAAGAGAAGAAGGTATGGATCCCGAAAACCCTTCTTATGTTCAGTTTGTATTAGATCCTAACGGTTTATCTCAAAGCCAAACCTATAGTGCTAGAAGAAGTGACCAAATGAAACTTGAAAATTATGAAGTTGCCCACTTTAGATTACTAGCAGACGCTAACTATCTTCCTTATGGACGTTCATATCTTGAGCCCGCTCGTAAGGTATTTAAACAGCTAATATTAATGGAGGACGCGATGCTTATTCATAGAATTATGCGAGCACCAGAAAAAAGAATATTCTATATGAATGTGGGAGGTATTCCACCAAATGAAATCGACCAATTTATGGAGCGTACAGTTGCTAAAATGAAAAAGACCCCATATGTGGATCAAAACACTGGCGACTACAATTTGAAATTTAATATTCAAAACATGACTGAGGATTTTTATATCCCAGTTAGAGGTAATGATGCATCTACTAAAATTGAAACTACAAAAGGACTTGATTACGATGGTACAACTGATATTGAGTACTTAAAAAATCGAATGTTGGCCGCCCTTAAGATTCCGAAAGCATTTTTAGGGTATGATGAAAACCTTGAAGGCAAATCAACATTAGCTGCTATGGATATTCGTTTTGCCCGTACTATTGAGCGTTTACAAAGAACTATTGTATCTGAGCTCCAAAAAATAGCTTTAGTTCATTTATATACTCAAGGCTTTACAGATGCTGATTTAGTAGATTTTGAATTATCTCTTACAGGCCCTTCAATTGTATTTGAACAAGAAAAAACCGAATTATATAAATCTAAAGTAGAATTAGCTAACTCAATCGCTGATAAAAAAGTATTATCTTCGGATTTTGTATATAAAAATATTTTTAACCTTTCAGACATGGAAATGGAACACGAAAAAAATAGATCTTTAGATGATGCTGCTCGTATATTCCGTTTAAATCAAATAGAAAACGAAGGTAACGATCCAGTAGAAACTGGGGAATCATATGGTACACCACATGACTTAGCAAACTTATATTCAACGAAAAGAGATAAAGCAGTTAAAGATGTTCCCGATGGGTATGATGAAAATGAACCTGGTAGACCAAAAACTAAATTAAGTGATTTTGGTACTGACCAAAGTAATTTTAGTAGAGATCCACTAGGCAAATCTGGTTTAGCAGCCGTAGGGGACGATAGTCCTAATAAAACCAATAATATTTCCCCACTAGCTCTTGAAGAGAATAATAGAATTTTAAAAAGATTATCTTTATCTAGAATGAAAGGAAAAGAACTATTATCCGAAGAAGATTCACCTTCTATGTTAAGTGAAGAAAATATTATAAAAGAATAACTCTTTAATATTTTTTACATATTTATATAAGAATAAATATATTTATTGCATGAAACCTAAGCACTCCAAGTACAAAAATACTGGAATACTATTTGAATTGTTAACTAGACAAATTACGTCTGAAACTATATCAAATAATTCTCCAAAGGCTGTAGGTATCTTAAAAAAGTTTTTTAACCAAAATAGTACTCTTTTAAAAGAGTATCAAATTTATCATGCTTTATTAAATAAAAGATACGATAAAGAAGCTAATGCTACTGTATTAATCGAAACCTTGATAAATGCCCACAATAAATTAAATAAATCTGCCTTAAGAAGGGAAAGATATAATTTGGTTAGAGAAATAAAAGATACATATAATATAGAAGATTTTTTTAAAGCTAAAATCCCTAACTATAAAATATATGCTAGTGTTTTTAATTTATTAGAAAATAAAAACGCTAACCCTATGTCCATTGTGGATTCTAAGGTGGCTATATTAGAACATATTACTAATAAAAATCTCCTTAACAAACCTAAAAAGGAAATTGTTATGGAGGAATATGAAAAATTTGATAAAGAAACTAGAGCATTAACATATAAAATGTTAATGGAAAAGTTTAATGATAAATACTCAAAATTAAAAGATAACCAACGTATCCTTTTAAAAGAATATGTTTATAATGTATCTAACAGCCCCAAACTAAAAAAATTCATTAATAAAGAAATTAATACTGTTAGGGCTGAATTAGAGACTTTATCTGAAAATACTGATCAAGTTACTAAAATAAAACTTACAGAGGTAAAAAATTTAATTAAACCTTTATGCAAAAAATCTTCTGTTCATGATGATAATGTTATTAATCTCTTAAATTATTATGAATTAATTAATGAATTAAAATCCTTAGATTAATGAAAATAGATGAACTTAAAGCCCTTATCCGTGAACTCATCAAGACTGAAATCGATGAAGCAAATACTACCGGTACTGGTACTACTATTAGCACTGGTGGGAGCGAAGCTTATGCTACGCCCCGAGCTTTTAGAGGAAAAGGAAAAAAAGCAAAAAATAGAGGCCTTGAACAAGCAAAGCGTCTCGGATATATACCCGTAAAAAAATAAGTTATGGCAAGAAAAATTAGTGCATTTGATTTTAATAAAAGTGACGTAAGTGTTTCACGTCCAGGAGTACATGCTAAAACTAAGCATAGTAATCACAAACAGTCAAAACATTATAAAAAAACCTATAGAGGACAAGGAAGATGAGCAATTTAATCGTAGATATTATCCCATTAAAAGTTGATAGATTATTAGTAGAATCATCAATCAAAGCTGGAGGTCCATTAATTGTGGAAGGAATTATCCAGAGAGCAGGTGTTAAAAACCATAATGGTCGTATTTATGAAAGACAAATTCTTGAAAGAGAAATGGGTAAATATACTGATGGACCCATTAAAGAAAATAATGCGTTAGGTGAATTAGATCACCCGGATTCTTCTGTTATTAACTTAAATAATGTATCCCATAAAATTAACAAATGTTGGTGGAATGGAAATGATATACATGGTCAAATAGAAATCCTTCCTACTCCCTCAGGTAATATAACAAAAGCATTATTCCAATCAGGAATCCCTGTTGGCATTTCTTCTAGGGGGATGGGTTCGGTACAAGAAAACTCAGATGGTGTTTTAATGGTTCAAGAAGATTTTGATCTATTATGCTTTGACTTAGTATCTACACCATCAACCCCTGGGGCTACATTAACTCCCCAACAATTAAAGGAAGGTATAGAACACCCTACAGCTAATTACACTAAAATACACAATATTATTCGTGATATTATTTGTGATAATACGGGAGTGTGTAAGTGTTAATCATCACCGAAAAATCCTTTAATAAAATGGTAAATAAAAATGGCTGATGCTAAGGGCCATCCTAATACTACCCAGAATCTATCTGACCATTCCATAGGATATCCTGCTCTAGTAATAGTACCTTCAAGAAAAGCTCCTATAATAACCCCAATTAAAAAGTACATGCATACGGTTTGGGGATCGGTAATGTCATGGATAAATGCTTGTGCTAATATTTCTAGTGGATTCATCATATAAATAGTTTTCCTTAAAGATATGAAAAAATTTTTTGGTTTCCAAATTATTTTTATATTTATTTGGGAAGCATACACTATCTTAAAATAGTGTCCCTGGATTTTAAAAAATAAATCCCTATTAGAGATATTAAAATCTCTATTTCCCGTACATAATTTACTGGAAGCCAATTAAAACTTAAATAACATGGCTAAAGAACTATTAAAAGAGGCTATTGCCGACGCAAAAGCCGTTAGAGAAGTCGCTTTGCAAAACGCTAAAATGGCGTTAGAAGAAGCGTTCGACTCTAAAATTAAAAACATGCTCTCTGCTAAATTAGCTGAAGAGATTGAAGAAGATGTCGAACTCGAAGAGATGTATGATGAAGACGAAAAGTCTGAAGGTATGTCTTACGACGAGGACGATAAAGTAGATGAAATGTCTTATGATGAAGACGATTCAATGGATGAAGTTGACGAAGAAATCAACCTTGATGAACTCATGGCTGAACTCGAAGAAATGTCATACGATGAAGACGATGATATGAAAGAGGGTAAGAAAGACGATGATGACATGAAGGAAGGTAAAAAAGACGACGACGACATGAAAGAAGGTGCCCAACTTGACGAAATGGTAGGTTTAGCCGCTGTTGGTAGCATAATTGCTGCTGCTGGTGGTATTGAAGCTATCTTACAAAAAGGTCGTGCTGGTAAACTTTCTGGTAAAATGGAAGCCGTTTACAAAGCTTTAGAAGGTATGGCTACCGGTGCTGGCGCTGCCCGTAGAAGCGAAGGTAAAAGCGAAGATGAAACCAATGAGAATATCGACATCGATGCTTTAATTTCCGAAATTGAAGAAGAAATTGAAGAAGGCAAAAAGAAAAAAGATGATGATGACGACATGAAAGAAGGTAAAAAGAAAGACAAAGAAGAAAAGGAAAAAATGAAAGAAGAGCTCGCTGAAGCGCTTTCAACCGTTAATTCTTTAAAATCTACTATCTCTGAAATGAACCTCCTCAACAGCAAACTCCTCTACTGCAACAAACTCTTCAGAGCTAATGCATTGACAGAAGCACAAAAAGTTAAGGTGGTTGACGCCTTAGACAAATCTACTACAACTGGCGAAGCTAAATTGGTATTTGAAACCCTTCAAGAATCATTTAACTTTACAGGTGTAGAAAAGAGAGCAATTAAGGAAGGTTTAGGTCGTGCTTCTAAAGCCGCTGGAACCGCTCCTAAAAAGGTTATAATGGAATCCGCTGACGAGACAGTGTCACGATTCCAAAAACTCGCAAACATTAAACTTTAAACTTAAGAACCTATGAATGTAAATACATTATTAGAAGGATCTAACCCATATAAGCAATACAGCGATGAAGCTGGTAAGCTTGCTAATAAGTGGGAAAGATCTGGTCTTTTAGAGGGTATTGACCTCTCTAATGAGACTGAAAAAACAAATATGGCTGTTCTCCTTGAGAACCAAGCTAAACAGTTAGTCCAAGAGGCTAATAGCTTAGGAGCTTCTGGTGCTGGTACATCTATCACTGCTGGAGGTTCAGAAGCATGGGCTGGTGTCGCTCTTCCACTTGTTAGAAGAGTATTTGGTGAAATCGTAGCTAAGGACCTCGTGTCTGTTCAGCCTATGAACTTACCTTCTGGCCTGATCTTCTACTTAGATTTCCAATATGGCTCAAACCAACCTGGATTCACCGCTGGAGATTCATTATATAATGCAGGAGCTGATGAAGCTACAGACATCCCAAGCGCTGGTGGAACTGGTGGTCTTTATGGTGCTGGTCGTTTCGGTTACTCTATTAACGAAACTTCTTCATTATTAGCCCAAGCTGGTGGTGCTGTAAGCACAACTGCTGCTACTACAGCATCTGCTGAATATGGTGGTATTTTAAACTTTGATACCCAATTCTCCGCTTCTAAAGCAGGTAACTTTGGTGCTCTTGGTGGTAAAAAAGTAGTAACGTTATCTTTCCCAACTGCTTCGTTAGTTGATTTTGATCCTGAAGGTGTAAGAGCATACAGAGTAGCTGCAAGCGCTAACTTACCTGCTGCCAATGTATTCCCTCAATTCACTAGAATAAATGGTGGTCAAATTGAATTTGTAGTAGAACAAACTGCTGCAAATACTACATTAGGTAATGTAACTGTTACTTACCAAAAGGGTCCTGATAACCTCAACGATAGAGGCGACTTTGAAGATACTAAAGGACCAGATGCTGGTATTGGTGATCTTCAGATTCCTTCAATCGATGTTAAGCTCAACAGTGATACTGTTACAGCGAAAACTCGTAAGTTAAAGGCTCAATGGACACCAGAATTCGCTCAAGACCTCAATGCTTATCACAGTATTGATGCTGAGGCAGAATTAACGTCTATCCTTTCTGAATACATCTCAATGGAAATCGATCTTGAAATCCTTGACATGCTTATCAGAAACGCTGATACTACTAAGAGATGGAGTGCTAAAGTTGGCCGTGAAGTAGCTGATACAGGTACAACTGCTGCAGCTGCATTTACAACTGCTGCTAATAATGAGTACTACACTAAGATGTCTTGGTTCCAAACTTTAGGTATCAAGCTTCAGGATGTTAGTAACACTATCCACCAGAAGACTCTTCGCGGTGGCGCTAACTTCATGGTAGTTTCTCCAAAAGTAAGCACAATCCTTGAATCAATTCCTGGATTCGCTGCTGACTCACCTGGTGATTCTAACAAGTACGCAATGGGTGTTCAAAAGATTGGTGCTATTAACTCTAGATACACTGTCTACAAGAACCCATACATGACTGAGAATGTGATCCTTATGGGTTATAAGGGTAACCAGTTCCTCGAAACAGGTGCTGTATTTGCTCCATATATTCCATTAATCATGACTCCACTTGTATATGATCCGATTTCCTTCACTCCACGTAAGGGAATTATGACTCGTTACGCTAAGAAGATGGTTCGCCCAGACTTCTATGGTAAAGTAATCTGTTCAGATCTTAACCTAGTGTAATAAAGTTATCTTTATAAATTGAGAAAGGGCCGCAATTTGCGGCCCTTTTTTATATGTATAATTGAAAAACGTTTTAAAACCATTTATTATGGCTAAACAAAATATTGAAAAAACCCCACCTAAAGGGACAGTTCGCTTTTCTGTCTCCCTTTCAGAAGAGCAAAAGCAAGCAAAGGAAAAAATCCTTCAAACACCTTTTAATTTTATTATTGGTAAAGCAGGAAGTGGTAAAACATTATTAGCAGTTCAAATTGCTTTAGATATGTTTTTTAAACGTATGACTAATAAAATAGTTATTACTCGTCCTACTGTGTCAAATGAAGACAATGGTTTTTTACCGGGTTCATTAGAAGAAAAATTAGAACCATGGTTAGTACCTATTCGTTCTAATATGAGAAAAGTGTATAATAAACCTGATATTTTATCTAAAATGGAAACGGATGAAAGTATAGAATTAGTTTCGCTTACTCATTTTCGTGGTAGAACTTTTGAAAATGCTGTATGCATCATAGATGAATTTCAAAATTTAGATAAACAACAATTAACCATGTGTTTATCTAGGTTAGGTAAAAACTCTACAATGATATTTACAGGAGATAGTCAACAAGTAGATTTAAAATTTAAAAATGATTCTGCAATTCATGAAGTAGCTAAAGTACAAGGATCGCGATTTGTAAATAAAATAGTACTTAAAGAAAACCATAGACATGAAGCACTTGATGAAATATTTGAACTATTAAAAGATTATAGTTAACCCTGCTAAATTTTTTAATATTTATTAAAAAACACTAGTATGGCAACAATTTCTATTTGGCCTGGATCTGCTTCTTTTACTGCTGGTGATACACCTTTTGGATTTTATGATGATGATTCTGAATTTGTTTCAGAAGCACCCCAAGTATCTAAATGGTGTGCCCAACGTTTAGGATACCCTATAGTAGATATAGAATTACAAGGCATCAATTTCTTTACAGCTTTTGAAGAAGCTATAACCACATATGCCCAGTATGTGTACCAATATAAAATTAAAGAAAATATTGGAAATTTAGAAGGAGCTTCTACAGGAAGTAATTTAAATAATCAATATATACAACCAAATCTAGGTAACACTATAGCAATAACAGAACAATATGGTACTGAAGCGGGTACTGGTGGTAATATTAGATATAAAACAGGAAGTATTGCTGTTAGTGCATCACAACAAGTATATAGTTTGGATGACTTATGGACAAATGTTAACGAATCAGGTAATAACATAGAAGTAAAAAGAATTTACCATTATGCGCCCCCCGCTATTACAAGGTATTTTGATCCCTATGCGGGTACAGGTACGGGAATCCAATCATTAATGGAAACCTTTGGATTTGGTAATTATTCTCCTGGTGTAAACTTTATGTTAATGCCCATTTACTATGATGCTTTAAAGATCCAAGCTATTGAATTTAACGATCAAATTCGTAAATCAGCTTACAGTTTTGAACTCATAGATAATAATAGACTAAAATTATTCCCTCGTCCCGCTAGAAATGAAAACTTATATTTTGAATATGTAGTTAAAGAAGAAAGAAACAATCCAATAAGAAATACAGCTACTAATCTGATTACTAATGTTTCTAATGTCCCATATACTAATATATCTTATTCAACTATTAATACTCCTGGCAAACAGTGGGTATTTAGATATACACTAGCTTTATCTAAAGAAATGTTAGCAAATGTACGAGGTAAATATTCACAAATCCCAATTCCGGGTTCTGAAGTTCAAACAAATGCCTCTGAATTAAGAAGTGAGGCTGCTAATGAAAAACAATCATTAATAGAAGAACTTAAATTAATATTAGAAGAATCTTCAAGAACTAAATATCTTGAAAGACAATCACAAGAAGCTCAATTTGCTCAAGATACCTTAACTAAGGTCCCATACCCTATATATATCTACTAATGATTAAATTAAAAGACATATTAAACGAAGAGGTAGTTTTACGTTCTGTAGATGCAGTTTTAGTAACTGATAAAGATATAAACTACACAGATACTATTGATGGTATAAGAGGAGTAAGAAAAATAACTACTGTAAATACTACAACTTCTGATGAATTAGAATCTAAAAATCGTGCTAGAACAGATGGTAAAGAAGTACATACAGTTACTTTAAAATTTATTTCAGGATTAGATCCTAAACAGGATTTAGAATTTTTTAAAACTACAATGCTCCAAAGTAAAAAAGGAGATGCTAATAGACGAATAGATGGATTACGCCATATAATTTTTAAACCAGATACATTAACTAGAATATAATGCCATTATTTGGAGGTGCCAGAGACATATCATTGTTTAGAACAATGAATCGAGAACTGATTAATGATATTATTCAGACCGAAGTTGCCTATTATAAATTTGCTTTAGACCAAACAGACTCAAATATATATAATGAATCTACTAAAAAGTTTTACTATGAACCTATAAGATTATCCTGTTTAATCGAAAAAAATGATCAGGAATGGAATAGTGATGATTTTGGCCCTGACGTAAAACAAATATTTAAATATAGATTTCTTAAAGCTGATTTAAATGACATTAATTTAATCCCAGAAGTAGGAGATTATATATTATTTAATAATGATTTTTGGGAAGTAGATAGCTATATTGAAAACCAATTTTTTACAGGTAAAAAACCCGAATATGCTATATCCGAAGATACCCAAAACTTTGGTGTTTCATTATCTATAATTTTATCTACCCATTTATCAAGAGTAGAAAAATTAAATTTAGTTCCCCTAAGGGGAGGAATATACCCAACTACTCAAATAGCCTCTGGTTCTACCGCTAATCCTATATAAGATGTCTGATAATAGAATAAAACCTGATATATTAAGTAATAATACTCTTTTAAGAAGAAACTTAGAAGCGGGAGCCCCTCCTGAATTTGAAGAATTACCTTTAGATACTGAACGTGATGTAAAAGGTAAAAACCGCCATTTAGAAATTAGAAGAGACCAAGATAATATTCAAACAACTTCTATAACTTTAGAAGATATAGATGAAGCTGTTTATTATTACCTTGATCAGGAATTAAATTTATCTGTAGAAAATAACGGTGAATCCATTAAAGTTCCCATAGTGTACGGAGCCGGTGAAAGGTGGAAGACAGTGCAAGCAGATGGCTATTATCGCGATAAAAACGGCAAAATACAGGTGCCCCTATTAATGTTTAAACGTACTTCTGTTGAAAAAAGAAGAGACATAGGTAATAAATTAGATGGTAATAAACCTAATCTTTATATTACTGAACAAAATAGATATAGTAAAAAAAATGTATATGATAGTTTTAATCTTTTAAATGATATACGACAACCCCAAAGGGAAATATATCAGGTACCTATTCCCGATTATATTTTTGCTAATTATGAAGCTATATTATGGACTGATTTTATGACTCAAAATAATAAATTAGTTGAAGCTATAGAATATGTTTCAGATGCTTACTGGGGTAATAAAGAAAAAAACCTATTTCAAGTTAATGTAGATCAAATTCAAAATATTAATGAATTACAAGTAGGTGAAGATAGATTAGTAAAAGCTAACTTTAGTTTTAAATTAGCAGGATATTTACTCCCTGATACATTTAAAAATGAAACCCAATCTATTAAAAAAGAATTTACTCGTGCGGAAATCAAAATAGGATCTGAAACTGTAATTAATTTAAATGATCTTAATAGTTAATGGCAAAGAACAAAATAATATTTGGCGTAGGTAATATACCTAAGGCAAGTGATTTTGCATTAGGTGAATTAGTCATTAACGTAAATGATCAAAAAGTATTTTCTAAAGATAAACAGAATGTAGTTTTTGAAATAAAAGGAGCATCATCATCTGAATCTACCCCTACAAATGTAAATACAGGTAGCTTTTATATAAGTTCTTCTTTTAATAACAATATAATTACATTTAATCAGGGGGATGGCACCACAGATGCTGTTGATTTAAGTACTTTAACATCTCAGGATAATGATTGGTATATTGATATCTCTAATTCAAGATTAACATCTTCATTAAATATTTTTGTAGAAGGAGATATTACATCTTCCGGAATTATAAGTTCTAGTTTTATAAAACTTACTGATAGATCACTTCCTAGTGCTGAATCCGGTATTATAGTATATTCTTCTTCTAATTTTTATGCTGGAATTGAATAACTATATATTTATACTAGATAAATACAATATAATATGGCAATAAGATTTGGTTCTAGTAAAAGAGAAGAATTGACTACACCTAAATTACAATTTACTAAAGAGGAAGCAAAAATGATACTTTCTTTAATAGGTGAAGGTGAAATTAAAATCAAAAATATACAACCTATATACGATTTAGTATATAGGATTACGGAATTTGTCCAAAAAGATTAATAACACATGGCACAGTTTAGAAAAATATTATTATCTGGATCTAATGTTCACGTCTCTGAAGTAACAGCATCCAATATTCCTCAAGCTACTGATAATAACACAATACTATTTGCTGATAGTAGTGGTGCAGTAAGAACCCTTAATAATTTAACGTATAATGCTTCCCAAACCACAATTGAATTTACTGGTGGTACTTTCAGTGGTAGTTTTAGTGGCGATGGTAGTGGATTAACTGGTGTAACTGCTACATTAGGTAATAGTTTAGCTGACGGTGCTGGTATTGTTGATTTTACTTATAATGGTGGAACCGCAAGAACAGCATCCTTAGATTTACACCCCTCAGGTGGTTTAACATTTTTTGATGGTAACACAGATTCAGGTACATCTACAGGAGCAGGAAAAGATGATTTTAAGTTAGGTTTAACTAGTTCATTAGCGGGTAATGGTTTAGAATTTCCTACTGCTAATGACTATAGTGAAATACAAATCAACCTTAATGGTAATAGTAATAGTACTTCTGGACTTAAACTAGGTTCCAGTGGATTAGCTATATCAGATAACATAGATGGTGATGGTTTAGGTCTTAGCTCAGGTGTATTATCAGTAGATTTAGCTACAAATAGTGGTCTTGCAATTAGTAGTAATAAATTAAAACTTGCTAATACCTTAGATGGTACCGGTTTAAACTTTGCTACAGGAAATACTATATTAAATATTGATAGTAGTGTAGTTGTTGATAATGCTAATACCATTACATTTGCTACAGGTTCTACTAATGTTGTAATAACTGTAACTTCTGATGGTAGTGTTTCAGATGTTACTGCTGGTAAAAGTGCACTCCTTATAGATAACCCAGTGTTATCTATGAACCTTAGTGACACATTAACAGGTAACTTTACTTTTAATGATGATGTAACTATTTCAGGTGATTTATTAGTTGAAGGAGGTGGTAGTGAAGTTAACCTTGAAGTTCAAAACTTAAACATTGCTGATCAATTTATTCTTGTTAATAGTGGTTCAACCTCAGGAGATGGTGGTTTAATAGTCCAAAATGGAAGTGGTACTACAGGCGCGTTCTTATTCTATGATGGATCCCATAATAGATGGGGAGTTTCAAACGATAGCCAAACCATGACAGATACAGGCCATGAAGTTCAGGAAGCAGGTCATGCCGCTGTTGTAACGGTACAACCTACTACAGATGCCGAATCTACTATCCTTGCATCTGACCCACTATTTGGAACTGCTGCTAATAATTCTAGAGTAGGACAAATGGTTATAAAAGTTAACCAATCTACTAATGAAAGTAGTGCTTTTATATACGCATAAAATAATATATCTATAATGGCTAATTGGAAAAGAGTATTAATTTCGGGTTCCCATTTCACTGTTAAAGAACTCAAAATATCAAACATAGGAACCGCCCAAGATGGTGACACTATATTATTTGCAGGTAGTGCTTCTGCTGTGGATAGTGGTTCATTTAAAGCTGAAAGTAAATTTGTATTAGCTGATGGAAAGTTAAGCGCTTCTTATGGTACTAATAGTGGGCAAGAAACTTCTTTTGAAGGAGATGGCTCGGGAATCACAGGAATAGATAGTGCAAACGCCGAAGCTGGTATAAAACATGGAGCAGGTGTTGGTATTATAAATGGATCAAGTAACATAAATACCGAATTTACAGCTAATAATGCAGGTGTATTTACCATTGCCTTAAAAGGAGCTAGTAATTTTCCTACTGTTTATGGAACTGAAATTAACACCCAAACAACTGTTAACTCTAAAAATGCTGGTGTTAATGGTGGTATTTTATTTGCAACTCATAGTGCCCAAAATAAATTAATATTAGACCCGGGTTTACCAGGCAATGGCTTAGAATGGGATCCTGCTTACCTTAATGGAGGTATAGGAAATAAACTCCGAATAGATTTAGATGGTACTAGTAATGGTACTTCAGGTTTAGCTACGGGTTCTAGTGGTTTAACATTATCCTCAAACTTAGATGGTGATGGTATAGACCTTACTAGTGGTGTATTAAAAATAGATTTAGCCAGTAACAGTGGTTTAACTACTAGTGATGGTGTTATGGGTACTGGTGAATTATCATTAGTAAGCAGTTTAGCAGGTACTGGTTTAGTTTTTACTGGTGTAAACGATAGAAGTGTAATCAATATAGATACTTCTGTTGTTGTAACAGACGAAACAATAGATTTTGAACCTAAGGCAGCTTTTGATGGGGGTGTGTTTGCAAATACTATAACACAAGGACAAGGGATAGCAAACCAAACTTATGGTGTTATAGGTGCTAGTACAGATTCTTCTTTTGCCAATGCTGAATTCTCTACTGGTACTGGTACTCAAACATTTATTTCTGATCCAACAGTATTTTTTGATTTATCTACAACCTGGGGTAATGCTGATGCTCCTAGTAATGCTGATTTTTCAATCACAGGTAATGTTACTATTAAAGGTGCACTAACAGTTATTTCATCAAGTAACATTGTTAATGTACAAGTTAGTGATTTTAAAACAAATGATCCCTTTATTCTTTTAAATAGTGGATCTACTGGTACTAGTGAAGCTTTCCAATATAGTAATGGGGGTGTTATTGTTCAAACTTCTAACCCCGCAGGAGGAGCTCATGGTAGTGCCCTATTTTACCAATCAGGGAGTACACATAATGTATGGGGGGTTACTACATCCGATCAAGTAGGATGGAATGACATTCACCCAGGTACAACTAATGGTGATTTATCTGGTACTAGCTTATCAGGTAATACTGAGGCTATCATAGCTACAGTTGCTATCTCTACTGTTGATGACCCTAATGCCTCGTTAACCGAACATAATGTATTTTGGGATAGCGCGGGCCAAGAAAGATTAGGTAGTTGGTATGTAGATACCGATGCAGATCCTGCAGGTGGAGAAAGTAATGTGTGGTTTTACACAGCTTAATTTGGGAATTTAATTTTTCCTTATTACACTAAAAATAAAAAGTTATGGCAAATATAAAATTAGAACCTAATCAAATGGCCTTTTTAGTGGCCGCTTCTAAAAACGCTACTATTCAAGGTAAAGATGCTGTCATAGTAGCTAATATTATTACAACTTTAGAAAAAGAGCTTGAAAAAGCTTCTATTCCCCCTGAAGTAGCCGCTAAGAGAAAACAATCCTAATATATTTATTGTTAAGGATATTATTGGCCTCCGGGAAGTGGGCGGCATTAAGTCGTAACCAACCGTAATAGACAAAACACATGCCGAACTGGAAAAAAGTCTTACTTTCAGGCTCTAAAGCCTCTTTATACGATATTACTTCAAGTAATTTACCTGCTGAAGCTGGTAGCACTAATAATATATTAAGTATAGATGGTTCTGGGCATTTCCAAATAACTACTAGGGGTGATATCGGGGGCAGTGTTTCAGCAGGTACTGGTATATCAGGTACAACTACATTTAATATAGCATTAGATGAAGTTCCAAACCCTGGCTTTGGTGTTGCATCTGACTCAACAAATGTTTTAGATTTAGCAGAAACAGCTTCTCTTAGTAGATCTGGTATTGGTGGTGCTGATAAACTTATTATTGGTGGAGCATCCGCAGGCAGTTATAAAAATATAGAATATATAACTAAAGATTATGCTAGCACTAATTTAGGCCATTTATTTAAAGTAGGTAGTGTAACTCATTTAGCATTAGATGAAGTAAGCACTGCACGAAAGGTATCAGTTAACCCTGATGGTAGTGATATAGATTTTGCAGTTTACTCTAATGGCAATTCTACTCCCAACATGTATCTTGAGGGCAGTACCGGTCACGTAGGTGTAGGTACTGATTCACATGTTCTTACTCCAAATACTTTTAATGTTAGTCACACAGGAGCTGACGGTGATGGGGGGATTATGATCATCAGGAATGATACAAGCATTTCTTCTGGTAATTTTTTAGGAGGTATAGGATTTGATGGGCGTGATGGTAATGTTCCTAGCGGTATAACAGAAGCATCAGCATATATAGCAGCTTATGCTCTTCAAAATCACTCCACTACTGAGAAAGGGGGTAGATTAGTATTTGGTGTAAGTAGGAAAGATGATAATGATGATACTACTTCATACGCAGTACTACATGTTCAATACCCTAATACAACTACTAATAATGGAAGAATTGGAATTAATAATGCTGCCCCAAGCTATGCTTTAGATGTATTAGGTAACAACACAAGCTATGTAGCACGAATTCGAAATGATAATTCGGGTAACAATACAAGTGCTGATGGTTTAAATATTACTATTGACGGGACAAATTCCACAAGTAGAAATTTTATAGGATTTAGGGGTAATAATCAATTTTGTGGGGCTATTAGATCTGCTGGTAATAATAATAGTATAGCTATAACATATAGTTCAGATAAAAATCTAAAAAAAGATATAGTCCCTACTAAATATTCTGTTGATGATTTAATGAAAATTAAAATTAAAGATTTTACATGGAAATCTTCTGGTGAAACAGACACAGGGGTTATAGCCCAAGAACTACATGAAATTTTACCTAAATCTACTTATGCTCCCAAAAAAGATGAACATTGGACTGTTGATTATACTAGCTTAGTTCCCTATCTAATTAAATCTATTCAAGACCAACAAAAAATGATTGAAGATCTTCAACAAGAAATTAAAACCTTAAAACCACAAACCTAATGGGATTAGTATTTTATAGTGGCTCTTTCCTAACAGGATCGGATGAAGATATAAATTATAATTCAGCAATAGAACTTGGATCTATTGGTGCATCTGAAATTAATGATGCTATCCAAATTTTAATTAACTCACAATCTTTAGGAACCCTTACCAGTTCTGTTGCTATATACATTACAGGATCTAGTCCTGATCCTTTAGTAGGAATGGGTACTACAAACCCCCTTTCTAACCTTGATATTAGATCTACAACTGGATCTTCTCCAGCAAATTTAATTTTAAGAACTAATGAAGATGGAGTTATCCAGGTGGGGGAAGAAACAGGTAGAATTATATTTGCTATAGAATCTGCTTCATTCTTAGGTACTGGTTTTATAGCAAGCGGGTCTACCTCAGCTATATATTCTGAAGTCATAGGTAGTAATATTAATGGAGCATATGGTGGTTTAATTTTTGAAGTTAATGATAGTAGTAATGTAACTACCCCTATTAAAGCCCTAACTATAGGTTATGGTTTAGGAGCATCTAGTAATGATGTAGGTTTTGTTTTTTCAGGATCAATAAAAAGTACTGCAGGTGCTAATTCTTTATCCTTATTATCTTCTACTAATGATAATACATTAGCCTATCTAGGATTTTCTGGTGTAAGTGATCTCCCAGAACTTGATAGAGGTATGCTTTTGCTAAATGATGATGGTAATACACATGTTCGACTTAATGGTGCAGCCGGATCTACAGATTTTCTAAATACAGGCAATAATGTAGCTATAGGAACAACTACAGCACCCGAAAAATTAACAGTAGAAGGTAGTATAAGTGCTAGTGGCGATATAATTGGTAATATAAATGGTGGATCTTTCTAATGACACAGCAATTTAGAAAAACACCTATAAAATGGGAAAACGCAGATTTTACTTATGATAATAATACATCACCCTTAGGGGAACCATATAAGTGGGAAGATGTTTTCTTATTACAAGAAATTATAGCTGGGGGAGCTTTAGAAGATCCTAAAACTTATTTTGATAAAGAACCTGAAAAGAAAAAGAAATTTATTAAACTACTTTGCAAAGTTAATGGTGAGTTGTACGAAGAAACTAAAGAAGTACAAGAAAGAAAAATTACTGTTAAAGATATTGAACTAGTTGCAAAAGAGGTACTAGGTATTAACGTAAACGTAAACTTATAAGATATGTATAAACTTTATACTGATAAACAAGAAATATTTGAGTGTGATATACAATTAGAAGGTGCTTCACTTTCTAATTCTCTTGCTAGATTAATTGTAGCAACTAAAGACCTATCATTACTATTTGAAGGAGAAATTAACTCTAGAGGAAAATGCATAATTCCCATTAAAAAATTAAAAGGACTATTACAAGAAAACAGTTCTGGTAATATTAAATTAGAAGTAATAGCTGAAGATACTTATTTTACCCCTTGGGAATCTACATTTGAAGTGGATGCCTCAAGAAAAATACAAGTCGAAGTTAAATCCCAATCAGGTACTGTTATTACAGAAGATAATAAACCTAAGATTAAAGTAGCTAACATTAAAGAAACAAAACAAGTTACTACTAATGATAAAAAACACGTTTATAATATACTGAAATTGCTTGTTAAGGAAGATATTAAACTTGACAATGTAAACTTTAGAAAGAATAAATTAAACCATATAGTTGCTACCTACTTATCTGAAAATACAATAAAAGAATCCCAAAAAGATAAAATTATTGAAGGAGTAATTACTGGTCTATCTAAATTAAAGTGATTAAAAAATGGCTGGACCCTTTAATTTTACTGGGAACAATATACAAGACACTTATCAGAGAATAGTCCAAACAGATGGTACTAGTTTCTTTGATGGAACGGGTTCTGCAGTAAATTTTGGTTCATCCTTTACGGCCGCTGGGATATCTGGTTCATCTAATGAGTTATCTTCGTCTATATCAAATAGAGTAACAACTTTAGAAACTGCTGGATCTAGTGGGGATACATTTCCTTTTACAGGTAGTGCCGAGATTTCAGGTAGTCTAAAAGTAATTGGGTCTCTTACTATTACAGGTTCTCAACTTATTACAGATGATATTACTTCTAGTGGAACATTACGCGCACGTGTTAAGTCTTTTGATATAGAACACCCCACTAAAATTGGTAAAAGACTTGTGTATGGCGCATTAGAGGGTCCTGAGCATGGGGTATACTGTAGGGGGAGAGCGAATGTATTAAAAGTAAAATTACCGCCCGAATGGAGCAAATTAATTGTGCCCTCAACAATAACTGTACAAATATCTTCCGTAGGGAAATTTCAACCTATTTATTTTGAAAAATTTATAAGTAATTGGTTATATTTTGGTTGTGACTCAGATGATATTATTGAATATGATTTCTTTTGGGAAGTTAAAGGTGCTAGAGCAGATGTACCTAAACTTAAAACAACTCAATAAAATATTTATAACCAAATACTATATTGCCTTTATATAATAGAAATATAATTATAGAACCCGCAAGCGGATCCATCATATTTAGTGGGTCTGCGGGGGCATTTATTTCTGAAATTATTGTAAATGATAGTGGAAGTATATCTCTTAACATCACAGAAAGTGGAAAATTTTCTATTACGGGATCAACAGATATTACTGGGTCATTAAATGTATCAGGAACCCTTTCTACTGATAACATAATACTAAGGGGAAACCTTGACCTTGGGGGATTTTAAATATGTATATTAGAATAATCAAATAGACAACATGGCTCAAACAATTCAGTTAAAAAGAGGTGGCGTAGGCTCTCTATCATCTACAGTAACCGCAAATATAGGTGAGGTTTTAATTGTCACTGGTTCTAGTGGTAATTTAACAGGACCATTTTTAGTTGTTGGTATAGGTGAAACTTCGGCTAGCTTAGTTAACCCCGTACAATTAGGAACAACAGTTCCTACATTAGATTCAAATAATAAACAACTAAATGGTACTTTATTTTATGATACTGATGATAACAAATTATATAGATTAGATAGTAGTGGTAATACTGAAATTACCCTAGGTACTTTACAAAATGAAGCACGATTTGCTCTTACAGGTAGTACTAACCTATTCAAAGATTCACAAATAATTACAGGTAGTACATTATTGGGGTCACCTGATACTGCTCCTACGGAAATTAGAGGAGCTTCTTCTACAAATAATAATTATGCTTTAATTGTTAGCCAATCTGCTTATTTTAGTAACCATAATGTTGGTCACCCAAATAATTTAGCTTGGCAATCTAATTTAGCAGGTTCTATATTTAATAATTATGATGCTAATACTGATGTAGCAGAAATTTTAAGAACATTCGCAGGACTTATTAGTTCTTCTAATAGTGCTTTAGTTGCTTCTCCTACTGCTTTAGCTACTAAATACACGGGGTATAATAGCGAAGCTGAATCACTGCCTACTGATAGTAGCGATTTTGATAGTGTATACCTTCCTGTAGGGTTTACTGAAGAAAATGCTGCTTACTTAAATCTAAAGGGATTTAATGGAGGCGCAGGTACAAGTATGTTTAGTGAGGTAGCTGCTTCAAATAGACGCACAGGAGTTACAACAGGTAATTATGGGGTTAGAATAGATTTATTAGGGGGTGGCGTTGCCGATACTGAATTTGATGCGGGGTCTAATAGTGATAACTTTACTGTATTCGCTAAAGTAACTCAAAGTTTTAGTGATACACAAAGTGAGAATGATCCAAGCCCCGCTAGTAATACATTTAATACTCAATCTAGATTTGAATTTACCTTAACCCCGGGGGCCGCTGGTGTAGTAGTACAGGGGGGGCCTAGTAATACTATTGATTTAGAAACAATAGCGACGGGTAACCCAACAGTTATTCCACCTCAGTTTAAAAAGGCTAATGGTGCTAATATACCTTTACAAACATCTTTAAGATATAAAGCTTCTAGTGAAGATTTTACAGACATTTCCTCAAGTGGATACTACAAATACCAAGGTATATTAGCAGGTGTAGCCACAGGTAGTACCCAAACAGAAGCTGAAGTTATTTTTGGTAGCTTACAAAGCCCTGGATCCCAAACCAATGTAAATACATCTATATTTCAATCTCCACTACAAATTAGTGATATAACAGATACTGCAGTTTCTAATGTTACAAAATTTACTTCTTCAAGTTTTACTTCTAGAAGCTTATCAGGTGCCCCATACTTGAATGGAGCTACTTATAGTGCAGAAGTTACAGCTAGTAATTTATTTAAACCCCTATATAGAAACAACACTACATTATTAGATGGTTCAATTACTAGTACTACTTTAACTTTTGCGGGCGACTCAACACAAATAATTACTATTCAGTCAGATGGCGATGTAGCTGGAGCTAATAGGGTATATGATGGTAATACCGCTAGAGCAATTAATGATAACCCGGGTATAGATGATACTGGTAGAATAGCAGAAACCTATAGCTTTGGTGCTAGTGATGCTAATGAAACTAATATCCTAGAAGGATCAAGCTATAGTGATAGTACATTTACATACAGAATTACATCTCGTAATTTCACTGACAGTACTACAAATGATGATACTAATATAAATTATCACACAGCGGGAGCCTTTGGCCAACCTGTAGCTAGTGGTTCTCTAGCATACTTCATTTCAGATGATGGTGGTGCTGGTGGGGCTACAAATACTAGCGAAACCTTTAAAGGTGAAGTTTATAGAAGAACAATTAGTAATTCAACTACTTTAACAACAGCATTTAATTCAAGTTCAAGATTAACATTAGGAGATGGTGGTGACTTACAAGTTAAACCTGGTTTCCTTGTTAATCCAGAACATAACGGTACTGCTGTAAGTAATGCAGGTGCTGGTTATTGGTACCCTACAGATGGATTTAACCAGGCCCATTATAAGTGGTTCTTAAGAGAAGTTGACACTGGAGCAAGTAGTAATAAAAGTACTCTAACATTAAATTTTGACCCAGATAGCAGCAGTGATTTTGTTACTTGGGATACTACCACTAATAACAAAATTTCAATCGGTGTTATTTTCCAAGCACAAAACTCTGATATATTTGATGCTGTTAAAGGTAATGGTACTTATGGAGGTAGTTTAAATGCACAATCAACAGGAAATAATAACCCATTTAGCGATAATATAGATGTTATAGGTGATTTTACATCATTTACAAATTCAAGTGGTACATTAACTTTAGGATTAAATAACTCTATAGGACAAACTATTAACGCTTCAAACCCTAAAATTTGGATATTAATTAGATATAAAGGAGCCCCTGCTTCTACATTAACTGGATTTACAGTATCCACATCGTAATACAGAAACTATAAGATATGGCATATAACTCACCCAATAGATCAGAAAGATTATTACAAGGTAGAAGATTTACTACTAATGATCTTACATTAACTCAAGAAGCATTTACAGATGTATTTGATTTAGGGGCTAATGAAATATTTACAGATGACGGGTTAATCCCTACGGGAAGTAGCCAACTACCTTATAGTGGTTCTAGTCAAGATGGGTTAATAATTTCAGCTAGTTTAGTAGATCCTACTACTTACACAGAGGGAAGTGCTGATGATCTAGCAATTGTAAAATTCCACCATAGAAAAAAACTCAAGGGAGCTGCTGACGGGCAAAGGGAAGTTTATTATTTTACTACTGATGATCCTGATGCCCATGATGATTATGTAACTTCTGACCAAATTATAGAAGCGGACCAACAAACTAATTTTGTATCCCCCAAGTATATAATACCTGGACACGCTTCTAGAAATGCTGAATCTTTAACCCCTGGTTATAAGGTAGCAATTTCTTATGGTAATGATGAAAACAACGTTACTGCCGCTACAGATGACCAATTTGTATTTGATTATAAAACAGGTGTTCTTACCTGGGTAGGTACTCCTCCACATGATGGAAATGATTTTGTATTTGCTACTGCTTATCAATATGTTGGTAGAACATTAAGAACTCAAATAGATGATGGTACATTAGGAGGATCAGGATTCCCTTTTAGTGGTAGTGCCGTAATTACAGGTTCATTAATTGTATCAGGAGCTACTAGCACAGATGTAGTAGATTTTACTAATGTATCCGTTATTAGTGGTTCTACTTTTAGTGGTAGTTTTGTAGGTAATGGTAGTGACTTAACAGGAGTAACAGTTGATGCTAGTACAGTTACCTTAGGGGGTGTATTAGGGGGAACTGCAAATGCTGCTACTTTTACAAATAATGTACTTTCAGGTAGTGGAGCAAATAATCAAGTTGCTATTTTTAATGGGGCAAGTGAATTAGATGGTTCATCCAATTTAACGTTTAATGGTAATACATTAACAGCGGCCACCGCTTCTATTACCCAAAATCTAACAGTTGGTAAAAATTTAACAGTTACAGGTGATTTAACTGTTAGTGGTACTACAACAACTATTAATTCAACTGAAGTTGAAATTGGAGATAGAATTATAGTACTAAATGCTGCCTTAGGAGGTGGATCAGGTAATGCCGGTATTAATGTTCATGTAAGCGCATCGGATGGTAACCCTACTGCCCATACAGGTAGTTTCTTATGGGATGATGATGAAAAATATTGGAAAGGAGGCGAATTAGGATCTGAAGCTAAATTCTTAAGAGAAACTGGAGATGGTATTATTAGTGGTTCAGCCCAATTACCTAGTATTGCCGCTTTAAATACATTCAGTGGTTCTGCCAATACAAGTATTGCAGCTCTTAATACCAAAACAGGTTCTTTAGACTCAGATATTAGTACAATTAACACCAGCATAACTTCTCTTAACGCCAAGACTGGTTCTTTAGATTCTAATATTAGTACTATTAATACTAGCATTACTGCTTTAAACACAGAAACAGGCTCTATTAATACTAAAATTACTGCTTTAAACACTAAGACAGGCTCTTTAGACTCAGATATTAGTACTATAAACACTAGTGTAACTGCCCTTAATACCAAAACAGGTTCTTTAGACTCAGATATTAGTACCATAAATACTATTATAACCGCTCTTAATACTGAAACAGGTTCTATTAATGCTAGTATAGCCGCCCTTAACACCAAAACAGGTTCCTTAGATTCTAGTATTAGTAATATAAACACTAGTGTTACTGCTTTAAACACTAAGACGGGCTCTTTAGATAGCGATATTAGCACAATTAACACTATTATAACTGCTCTTAATACCGAAACTGGCTCTATAAATACTAGTATAACTGCCCTTAACACTAAGACAGGTTCACTTGACAGTGATATTAGCACAATTAATACTAGTGTAACCGCCCTTAATACTAAAACTGGTTCTTTAGATACTGAACAATCAACCCAAAATAGCAGATTATCTAGTATAGAAACTAAAACAGGTTCCTTAGATTCTGATATTAGTAATATAAACACTAGTGTTACTGCCTTAAATACATTTACAGGATCGGCAGCCACCTTTACTAATTATACGGAAAATCACGTAGCAGTATTTACTGCAACTACTGGACAAGTAGAAGGATCTGCTAATTTAACCTTTAATGGTACTTTATTAACAGCAGCAACTGCTTCTATTAGCCAAAATTTAACTGTTGGAGGTGATTTAACAGTAAATGGTACTACTACAACAGTTAACTCAACTGAAGTCGAGATCGGTGATAATATTATAATATTAAATAGTGCTACAGCCGCAGCAAATGCCGGTATCTATGTATTTGATCAAGATAGTGCAGGTGTAACAGGATCACTATTATATAAATACGATTCTAACTACTGGATGGCGGGTGAAAAAGATTCAGAAAAAAGAATTGCTTTATTTAATGCTGCTAACCCTACAAATAGTGGTTTTATTCATTTAGATGACTCAGATAATATAGTTTCAGTAGCATCGGGTTCAACTGTTGGTGCTTTCCTCCAGAAAACCGCCGATGGGTTTGCAGTATCCGCTGTAATTGACGGAGGTACCTACTAAGACTACATATATATTTCTTTTAAAGAGCTCCAAGGTTTCTTGGGGCTCTTACTATGTATACTTGTAGTATATACTACCTTAAAATATAGACCATATATATGGCACAAGTAGTTAAATTAAAACGCAGTTCAGTTGTTGGGAAAGTCCCTACAACTTCTAACCTAGAGTTAGGAGAATTATCTATCAACACACATGATGGTAGAATATTTTTTGAAAAGAACAATGGTTCTGATTCTATTGAACATATTATAACTACTAATAGCCAAACAACTGGTAGTATAGAGATAGTAGGCAACATTACAGCCTCGGGCAATATAAGTTCCAGTGGCACTATACATACTAGTAACATAGAATCAGATAGTAATTTAATAATTACTAGTAGTAATCTTACTTTAGGGACTAATCAAAATATAACTATAGTTCCTAAAGGTAACACTACTCCTATTACTATAAACCACCCTATGTCTAGTATAAATAACAATAGAGGTGTTATTAAATATAAAAATGACGATGTAGCTTCACATTATATCAGTGATCAATATCTATTATCCCAAAGTAATACTTTAGGGGTTTATAAAGGAGTGGGTGTGGCTACAATATCGGCTTCTATAGGATCTGCTTTTACACAAGATGTAGCCGATTTTGCTACTTCATTTGTAGCAGTTCATATGAATTATAATGCTGTAGGTGCACAAGGTGGATATGTAGAAACGGGCGAATTTCATATAGCTTATAATCAATCGGGAAATTCATATAACCATCAGCCTAAAGTACTTTTAGCTAAAAATACAAGCCAAACTATTTTAAACTTAACATCTTCAGCTGCATATTGTAATGTCTCGGCCCAAATAAATCCTGCTTTTGGGCCTGTAGAAATTATGTATGAATTTACTGCGTTTACACAAGGAATAATATAATGCCAAGTAATACACTCATATTAGGTAGTTTAGCATCATCAGGCTCACTATATACACAGGATAGTTTACTATTTGGTAAATTTAGTGATGCTACTGACTTTGAAGTTGATTCATTTATTGATAATACTAGTGGATCATTAAGTTTTGACTTTAATAATAATAAATTTAGTTTTAATAAACCTGTTAGCGCAAGTTTATTTATAGGAACCATTAATGGAGGCTCATTTTAATCAATATGTATATATAAGATATGTCAAATAGTACAATAAAATTAAAAAGCAGTGCTACTGCTGGAAATACACCATCTTCACTAGAAACAGGTGAATTTGCAATTAATATTGCTGATGGTAATTTATTTTATGGTAGTGCATCTGCTGTAAAACAAGATTTAGTATTAGAAACCCTAACAGTTAAGGGATCATTAACCGCAGAAAATTATATAGTTTCATCTTCGGTCACCCATATGACACAGTCATTTAGTAGTGGTTCTACTATTTTTGGTGATAGTATAGATGATACCCATTTATTTACAGGCAGCTTAAAATTAACGGGTAGTACAGAAATTATAGGAGGAGTATTATCAATTCCAGGATTTGCTAATGTATCATCATCACTTGCCGCAGCATCCGCTGGTGGGATAAGTGCCGTAGTAGACGATACTTCCCCACAATTAGGGGGTGATTTAGATGCAAACGGAAAAAATATAGGGTTTGGAGACAATGATTCGGCTTCATTTGGTGCTGCAGGTGATTTAAAAATCTACCACGATGGTAGTGATAGTTTTATTAAGGATACGGGAACTGGAGATTTAAAAATACATGCAAGCACACTTAAAATATCAGATGCTGATGGTTCCCCCGATTTTATAACAGTATCTAATAGTTCATTCAATTTAAGGCCAGCAAATGGTATAATCAATATAAGCAATAATAAAATAGGAAATGGTACTGATGAAGAATATATTGAATTTAGTGCTACTGATATTGATTTCCATGTTGAAGATACCCAACGTTTAAGAGTTGGTGATGGGTTTGTTGCGGTTAGTGGTAGTTTTAACACAACGGGTAGTGTCGATATAAATGGTACCTTATCAATTCCAGGATTTGCTAATGTATCATCATCACTTGCCGCAGCATCCGCTGGTGGCGATAACCTAGGTAACCATACTGCTACCCAAGATTTAAATATGGGTGGTAATGCTATTACTAGTGTTGGTAACGTTGATGGTGTAGATGTATCAACATTAAATAGTAGTTTTAATACTCTTGAAGGTAAAACATTAGTTTCAGGCTCGGCCCAAACAGTAGCCAATTTAGATACTCAGAATGTTGTTGTAGGATCATTAAATATAAAATCAGAGATTACTGATAGTTTTAGAATCCAAAATTCAGGTGGTACTACTACTTATGTTAATTTTTCCCCACAAGGAGGTTTAGAAGTAGATTTAGGAGGAACAGGAAATAGTATAAGTGCTAGTCAAGATATTAAAACCCATGGTGATTTTATAGGTGCAAATACTCATATAAGACTTACTAACCCTGATGGGGGTGGTGGTAGTGGATTATACTTAAGTAGTAGTGGAGATTTACAAGGTAGTAGTTTTAAAATATTTGCAGGAGATATAGGAGGTGTAGGTCAGGGAACTTTATTAACAGTTGATGACGCAAATGAACAAATTACTACTAGTAAAGCTTTAGGTGTTACAGGAAACATAACGGTTACAGGAACTGTTGATGGTAGAGATGTAGCAGCTGATGGTATTAAATTAGATGGAATAACAGCAGCAGGAATTTCAGGTTCATTTACAGCCGCTAGTTCTTCATTTAGTACAAGAGTAACAGCAAATGACGCTAAACTAACGGCAAACACATCTAATGTAACCTCAGCAGGTGCTTTAATGGATTCAGAACTCGCAGAAATTGCAACAGTTAAAGCCTTAACAAAAGCAGGAATTTCGGGATCATTCACAGCTGCTAGTGCCTCGTTTAGCACAAGAGTAACCACTAATGGAGCCGCAAGTGCTTCTTTTAGTACTAGAGTTACTGCCAACGATGCTAAACTTACCGCAAATACATCTAATGTAACTAGTGCTGGCGCTTTAATGGATTCTGAACTAAGTAATTTAGCAGCAGTTAAAGCAATTAACCAAGGATTAACTACCACATCAAATGTTACATTTAATGATGTTGACGTAGATGGTACTTTATCACTCCCTGGTTTTGCAAATGTATCATCTTCACTAGCAGCAGCTGTTGCCGGAGGTGATAACTTAGGTAACCACACGGCTACCACTAATTTAGATTTAAATGGCAACAGTATCCATAGTGCTTTACATATAACAGCATCAGGTAATATTAGTTCAAGTGGTAAGGTAACGTCTAATACATTAGATGTAGACGGTTTTATATCATTAGGAGGAGTTAATAGTGTTATTAATAATAGTGGTACTATAACTTTTGGTAATATTTCAAATGTAACACAAATCAGATCATCAGAAGCTATTTCAATGCAAGCTATTACCACTGCTAATATAACTGCATCAAGTGATATAAGTGCAAGTGGGTTTGTTTCTGCATCTGAATTTATAGGTGATGGTTCAGGATTAACTAATGTTTCTGCAACTTTACCTTCAGGAGTTGTTTCGGGTTCTGCTCAAATAGCTGATGTAACACTTACTACAGCAGCTCAAACCAATATAACATCGTTAGGATCACTTACTGCATTAGATGTAAATGGTAATGCTGATATAGATGGTACATTAACAGTAGGAACTGGGCCTAATACTGGTTTTGATGTAACATTTATTAGTGACACTACTAATGGGGCTTCTTGGGCATATGATGCAAGTGCTGATGTAGAAAGATTAGTTGGTGATTCTGAAATCACAGGTAGTTTAAAAATAAACCCGGCTTCTGCTACTGATAATGAAGTATTATTTGAAATAAGTGTAGGAGGTACTCAAAAGGTCTTTATAGACGAAGACGGCGATGCAGGATTTGATGGGTCTATTTCATGTAATACTTTATCAGTTAGTAGTGACGGTTCCCAATCATCTCCTGCCATAAAATTTGGAACTGATATAAATACAGGTATTTATCAACCCGCTGACAACCAAATAGCACTCCAAGCAAACGGAAGTACAACTGAGTTAACAGTTAGTACTGCTGGAGTAGAAGTTACTAATGGAAGTCTTATAGCCCCTAAAATTAAATTAAGCAAAACCTCGGCTACGGATGGGGATCATGATGGTGATGTAGTTTTCTTCGGTGGAACTACTAGCATGCAAACCGGCAGAATATATCATTTTAAATCGGATGGCACCTGGGAAATAGCAAACCCAAATGCTACCTCAACATCAGATGGATTATTAGGCGTAGCATTAGGTGCTGCCTCTGATACTAATGGTGTCTTACTTAAAGGTATGGTAACACTAGACCATGATCCTGGTGCGGTAGGCGATGTACTATATTTAGATGAACAACAAGTTAGTAGTGTATATGGGGCAGCAACTTCTGGCGCGCCGGCGGGCAACGGTGATGTAGTTAGAATTATTGGATACTGTTTAGATGCTTCTGACGGACAAATTTATTTTAACCCAAGTAACGACTTTATAGTAATAACAGCATAATGAGTGAACAATTAGACAATTTAATGAGAAGCCAAAGTTTATTGGCTGAACAAGTTTTTGAACTTGAAATGCAAGAAGATGAACAACGTTATTTATCTTCATCTATTTATGTATATAGTCAACTAAAAAAACATAGCGACACGGTTAGAACTATCCCGTATGATAGTAGTAGTGGCATGAATTATGCTTTATATGATTACTTAACCAATACTACTTTAGATTTATCATATACTGCTGAATATCATTATACTCCTGATTATAGGAACGGTGAATTATTTAGATACATAAGATCATCAACAGAATCTACAGGTAGTGCTTCTACGCAACCACCTAATATAACAACAATTAATATAATATAAAATGGCAACTTATTATGTTTCAGCCCAAAATGGCAATGATAGTAATGCTGGTACTTCTGTGGGTGCTGCTAAAGCATCTTTTTCAGCAGGTACAGCTTTATTATCGAGTGCAGGAGATAAATTATATATTGGGCCTGGTTATTATCCTGAAAGTTCTACAGTTTATATGGTTGGAGATGGTTCTTTAACTAATCCTATCCAAATTATTGGAGACACAGAAGCTGAATTTTTAACTAGTGATAATCCAGGAGAAATAGTATTAGCTTGTAGAGATAGTAATGGTGTAGGTACTAACACATATGTAATGAGTTTTAGTACTGATGACCATTTTTATCTTAAAAACCTTACTCTTATAACTGGAAAAGGCACAGGTACTAGATGTGTTAATGCGTCAAATAGTGAAGGAATATTTCTTGAAAATTGCCATTTTACAGGAGGAATGTATGGTATCTATGGTGATAATGACCATGATGTTACATGTTATAATTGTAGTTTTGTAGGAAACCGAATAGGTGCTACTAGAATAAATGGTGTTCATTGTATTTCTTTATGTGGTTATATAGGGTTTTATCAATGTTTCGGTTATGGGTGTATGTCAATAGGTGGTTTTTATGGATTTAATCAAAATTATAATGACTCGTACGGTTATGCAGGAAGTGATTATGGAGCCTTATATAATTGTTTTGCTATAGGTTCTTATACTGGAATAAAAGATAGTGCCGGTATGAATAATATGGTTTATGGAATAGGTAATGAAGGAATTGAATATGGTAATCACTATATGATAGGAGGACTAGCTATGGCATCCTATAGAGCATATGGTGATGGTGAATTAGGTAATGGTACTGGAGTTTTTCCTGGTGTAAATGCAGACGCTGCTACTTCTACAATGATGGCAATGCAAGATTATGGAAGTTCAGCAAATTATAGTCCTGATGATGCAGGTTTTACTGTTACTGAAGTTCCTGGGGTTACTTATTTAGGATATTCGGGTATGAGCAAAGATTTAGCCCAAATATTGAGGCCTAGAATGCCTTTAGGTAGTGGTTTTCAACTCCTCCCTACAGGCAGTACAGGTGAAGACTGGTTTTCTACAAAAATTACAGGATCAGGGACAACGAATTTTAACAACTTAAAAGTAGCTTCATTCGAAGCTTTTATTTCGGGAGCAGGATTAAGATTTGAAGCAAATGCTTTAAAAGATACTTATATCCCACCAGCCGAAAGAGATATCATTGGTACCCCTATGAGAAATTTATCTCAAACCCCTGGTTATACCGATTATGATAGAACCCAAGGTGGATTTCCAGGCCCCTATTATCCCAATGAACATGAATTAGAATTTGGAGCTAGCTTTATTTCAAGTAGTGACCATGCTATTAAACTTACTGACTATGGGTCATTTAATATAGGATCTTATGCTCACAGAAGCATTACGGCTTCTGTTGGAGTAAAATATAATGCGGGTACTGCACCCGAAATTAGAATAGTTAACATAGATACTGGTCACCCCCTAGTAACCCAAGCGGCATCAGGCACAGGTGATCAAACAAGTGCTTACCAACATCTATCAGTACAAACAACAGCTTCAGGACACGTAGATATAGTATTAGCTAATCCACACCTCCCACAAGGAACTGAACCCCACGTAGGATCAGGAGCTACAGTATACTTTACTGATCTAAAAATTAACGAAGGATAATGAAACTAATACAAGGTAGAATACCGTTTATTCAAACACCTGAACAATCTAAACTTGTTCAAGGTAGGGTACCCTTTGTTCGTTCACCTCAACCACGGAAACAGGCCGCAGCCGCAGCCGCTCCTGCAGCAGATGGGCCTGATAATTTAGCTTCTTTTGGTGGAATAGCTAAAGCCAGTATAGCATCAATAAATGGTGTTGCTCTTGCAAGTATTTCGTCAATAAATGGGGTTTCTTAAAATTATTACATACGTATATGTAAACGTATAAAATTAAAAAGTTATGGCAGATCCAATTAAATTTAATGATGATGAGCTCGGACAAATCCGAGAAATTCAACAACTCTATGCTACTGTAGTCCATCAAGCTGGGCAGGTTCATATTGATGAAATTAACTTACATGAAAGAAAAGGGCAAGTTGAAGCTAATCTTCAGGAAGTAAGAAGAAAAGAACAAGGATTAGTATCTTCTCTTACTGAAACTTATGGAAAAGGAAGTATTAATTTAGAAACTGGAGAATTTACACCGATAGGAGAATAAATTCGGTTTTGAAACTATTTTTATATTTATGGGGGACCCACTAGGGTCCCCTATATTTGTATACAATAACATTAAATTAAAAATAAAATGGCAACAGAAACTTTAGTATCACCGGGTGTATTACTTCAGGAAGTAGATAAAAGCTACATTACTCCTGGAACAGACCCTTCAGGATTAGCAATTATTGGTCCTGCTGTAAAAGGACCCGTTGAGGTACCTACATTAATTAATAATTTCCAAGAATTTAAAGATACCTATGGAACTACATTTGAATCTGCCTCCCAAGGATATGAATACTTTACTAGCTTAGCCGCTAGAAACTATTTTAATAATGGGGGTGCCAGCCTTTTAGTAGTTAGAGTAGTATCCTCTTCAGCTAATTGGGATTATGCCGATAGCACACATGTATCCGCTTCTGCAAAAAGCAGTACACAACCCTTTACCCTGGAAACTATAGGTGAGGGTGAAGGTCTCAATAATGCAATCGCATTAACCACGGCACCCGAGAAATTTGCCGGAGGAATTTTAAAATCAGGATCTGCAGATAACTTTAGGTGGGAAATTACAAACATAAACAATAAATCAGGTACATTTACTTTAGTTGTTAGAAGAGGAGATGATTCAACTTCTAAGCCTGTTATTTTAGAACAATTTACTGGTGTATCTTTAGATCCCCTTTCACCTAATTATGTTGCTAAGGCCATTGGTGATCAAAAAATTACTAAAAATAGTGATGCTACTGGTATTATAGTTTCTGGTGAATACCCTAATAAGTCTAAATTTATAAGAGTAAAAGATGTAAATTTACCTACTTATGAATATTCAATCAATAACGCAGTACAAACAGACGCTGCAGGTACTTCTTATTCAGCTTCTCTCCCTACAGCACAAAGTGGTGCTTTCTTTGGGGGTGTAGGTTCATTACTTCCTACAGGCGAAGCAGGTGATTATGGTCAATATGCAGGTGCCTCTACTGAAGGAGCTAACGTTAATATTCAGGGATTAAAAACATCTGATTATGATGATGCTGTTAATATTCTTACTAATAAAGAAGAATTTAAATTTAAAACCCTTATAGTTCCTGGTTTTAACCAAGAACACCATTCTACAGATATAGCTACTATTATTGCTAATACTGAAACACGTGGTGATAGTTTATTTTTAGTAGACCCCGTATCATATGGAACTACTACTATAAACACAGTAACAACAAAAACAGAGGAATTAGATACCTCATTTGCTGCTTCTTACTGGCCATGGGCTCAAGTAACCAGCATAAATTTAAGAAGAGATGTTTGGGCACCCGCTTCTGTAATAGTACCTGGTGTATATGCTAAAAATGATAGTATTGCAGCCCCATGGTTTGCACCCGCAGGTAATACCCGTGGTAAAGTAACAGGTGTTAAAAAAGTTGAAACTAAATTAAGTAAAGCACAAAGAGATACTTTATATACTTCTAAAGTTAATCCATTAGCAACTTTCCCAGGACAAGGTGTAGTAGTATTCGGGCAAAAAACGCTTCAACAAGCCGCAAGTGCGCTCGATAGAGTCAACGTTAGACGTTTATTACTTGATGTGAAGGATACGGTTGATGGATTCTCTAGAAAATTAGTCTTTGAACAAAACACAGAAGAAACTCGTCAACGTTTCCTAAGACAAGTTAACCCATACTTAGAAAACTTAGTCCAAAGACAAGGATTATATGCTTTCCAAGTTAAAATGGATGGTCAAAATAATACCGCCGATATAATTGATAAAAACCAATTAATAGGACAGGTATTCTTACAACCTACTAAAACAGCGGAATTTATAGCTCTTGATTTCGTAATTACCCCAACAGGAGCTAACTTTGAAGACTAATATTATAAAATAAAAATAAAATGGCAACAGAAACTTTAGTATCACCTGGTGTATTACTACAAGAAGTAGATAAATCATACATAACCCCAGGAACAGACCCTTCAGGAATGGCTATTATAGGTCCTACTGCAAGAGGTCCTGTAGAAATCCCTACAGGGATTAATAACTACCAAGAATTTAAAGATATTTTTGGAACCGTAATAAAATCGGGCTCTCAAGCTTATGAATTATACACAAACCTAGCAGTTAAAAACTACTTCGATAATGGTGGTGCTAGTGCTCTTGTAATAAGAGTTGCACCTGATGCAAGTACATTTACAGCCGCAACTTCTTCTGCAATAACTTCTATATCCGCTTCAATAGGGGGTGCTGCTAATAATACTAATGATCCCTTTGTAATTAGTACCTTAGGTAAAGGAGAGTATTTAAACAGTGCTACTGGCAACAAGGATAATTTCAAATGGGAAGTAACTAATGTAAATAGAAAAGCTGGTACTTTTAGCTTAGTAGTTAGAAGGGGGGATGACACAAACTCAAAACCTCTTATTTTAGAACAATTTACTAATTTATCCTTGGATCCTTTATCTAATAACTACATTGCTAAAGCCATAGGTGATCAGTCACAAGCTGTAACTACTACTAATGGAGTATCTAGTGTAACATTATCAGGTGAATATCCTAACAAGTCTAAATTTATAAGAATTTCATCTGTAAATAGTCCAACTTACCAGTATTTAGCAGCTAATGGTAGCGTAAATACCAGAAACTCAGATGGATTAGCTTATGACCAATTACTCCCACAATCAGGATCTGGAACCTTTGGTACAGGTGTAGGTGATAATTTTGGAAGTGTTGCTGCTATCTATGGATCAGCATCAAGTGCAACTAATATCCAAGGTTTAGCACCTGGAGATTATACGAAAGCAATTTCTATATTAACTAATAAGGAAGAATATAAATTTAAAACACTTATAGCTCCTGGATTAAATAATAATGACCATAACAGCACTATTACTACTATTATTGAAAATGCCGAAACTAGAGGTGATTATATGGCTGTAGTAGATTTATATGGATATGGTGCAACTGTAGCTAATGTTAAAAACGAAGCTGAAGAAAGAGATACTTCATTCGCTGCCTCTTACTGGCCATGGGTACAGGTAAATAGTAGGGTTTTAGGTAAAAATGTTTGGGCACCTGCTTCAACTATAATTCCGGGTGTATATGCTAAAAATGATAGTATTGCTGCCCCATGGTTTGCTCCTGCTGGTTTAACTAGAGGTGGATTAAATAACGTACCTAAAGTTGAAACTAAATTAAGTAAAGCTCAACGTGATGATCTTTATACATCTAAAGTTAATCCATTAGCAACTTTCCCAGGACAAGGTGTAGTAGTATTCGGGCAAAAAACGCTTCAACAAGCCGCAAGTGCGCTCGATAGAGTCAACGTTAGACGTTTATTACTTGACGTAAAAGACACAGTCAATGGATTTGCCCAAGGACTTGTTTTTGAGCAAAACACCGAAGAAACTCGCCAAAGATTCTTAAGGAAAGTTAACCCATACTTAGAAAACTTAGTCCAAAGACAAGGATTATATGCTTTCCAAGTTAAAATGGATGGTCAATTAAACACTTCAGATGTTATCGACCAAAATAAACTTGTAGGACAAGTGTTCCTGCAACCAACTAAAACAGCAGAGTTTATAGCTCTTGACTTTGTTTTAACCCCAACTGGTGCTTCTTTTGAAGACTAATATATGTATCAATAACCAACAACGATAAAACAAAAATAAAATGGGAATTTTAAAGAACGATGATATGGGCACAATCGGTATGTTTTATAAAACATACGAACCCAAAACTAAAAACAGATTTTACTTCGATATCGAAGGAGTACCAGCTTACTTAGTTAAAAAAGCTGACAGACCAAAACCCTCATTCGAGGAAATTACTCTTGACCACATTAACCTCAAAAGAAAGTTAAAAGGTAAAGTTAATTGGGGAGATATTACATGTGAATTATATGATCCTATTAACCCTTCAGGTGCCCAAGCTGTAATGAACTGGTTTAGACTACACCATGAATCCGTAACTGGTAGAGATGGTTATCAGGATTTTTATAAAAAAGATGTTAAATTCCGTTCTTTAGGTCCAGTTGGTGATGTTGTTGAAGAGTGGGAATGTAAAGGAACATTCATTAAGAGTGTTGACTTTTCAGATGCCGATTGGTCAAATGCTAATACTGCCCAAACAATCAGCATGACTCTTGCAATGGATTACTGTTTATTAAGATTCTAATTTATTAATATATCTACAAAGAAGAAGCGCCTTTTGGCGCTTCTTTTTATCTACTCATATATGTATATGTAACAATAAATGACTAAAGTTATAAACATGGCTGAAAAAAAGTTACAAACAGAAATGGTAAGCCTACCATCAAAAGGTCTTCTGTATCCTGAAGGATCTCCTCTTAGAAATGGCACAGTTGAGGTTAAATATATGACCGCAAAAGAGGAAGATATCCTCACTAACCAAACTTATATTAAATCCGGTGTAGTGATTGATAAATTACTTGAAGCACTAGTTGTTTCACCTATTAGCTTTAAAGATATTTTAATTGGTGATAAAAATGCTATTATGGTAGCTGCAAGGGTTTATGGTTATGGCCCACATTATGTATTTAATTATACTAATCCTGGCACTAATGAAGATGAAGAAGTAATGGTTGATTTATCATTAGTTAATGATAAAGAACTTAATGAAGGTTTAGTTAAAGAACCCGGTAATAATTTATTTGAATATGAATTACCCCTTTCAGGCCGGAAAGTAGTATTTAAATTATTAAGCCAGGGAGATGAAGACAACATCCAGCTTGAACTTAAAAATCTTCGTAAAATGAAACGTGAAGCCGAACTAACTACTCGTTTAAAACATACAATAGTATCAGTTGATGGTGAAACCGATAATAATAAAATTAGAGAATTTGTAGATGATGAATTGTTAGCACGAGATTCTCGTTCATTAAGAAACTATATTAAAGAAATTTCCCCTGACGTAGATCTTACGTTTAACTTCGAAGGAGAGGATGGCACTATTGTTAGTGATGTCCAAATTCCCATCGGAGTGAATTTCTTTTGGCCTGACCTCCAGGTATAAACCAGTAATACTTGACGAGGTATTCGATCTCGTCTACTGGGGAAAGGGAGGATTTTTATTCGAAGATGTATGGAATATGCCTGTTTATATGAGGCGTTATTACATAAATAAAATAAGTGATATACATAAAAAACAAGAGGAAGCAGCTAATGGAAAAACCAATGATCAAAAAGCAATGGAAACATTTGAAGACTTTGATATAGATTGGGATAACATTCCTAAGGACTCAGGATTAAAAAATGAAATATAAATTATAAGGTGGTGTATTAACATCACCTTATATTTTTTAATATTTATACCAGAATACCCCTATAGTATATGGCTGATAACGACCAACTTTCTGAAGAACAAAAACTAAGAGAAGAAATTCTATCTGTAATAAGAGAGTATGAAGAACTTCTTAAAGAAAGGGGTATATCTGAAAAAACTATTAGAAAAGAAATTGAGAGCTATAGAGATGCTCTTAATGACGTAGAAGGAAATTCCCAAGGCTTAAAAGACCTTTATAATGATCTAAATATTAAAGCCGAAGGTCTTAGCTTTAGCACTAACAATTACAGTAGTGATTTAGGAAATGTATTAGAACAACTAAATAATGTTGTAGAATCTATTACTAACCAAAGTGATTTAAGTAATAGAATTGGTAAAACCTTTAAAAATATAAGACAATCTGCTAATTCAATAGCAGATGATGCTGATTTAACATACGTTAGAAGTGTTAAATACATGAAGAACCAAGAACAGGTTCTTGATGTCCAAGAAAAAAGACTACAATTACAAGCACAAGAAGGGGCTAAACGTTTAGAAAGTGTTTCTATTGCTAATAAATCTAGACAACTTAGTTTTGAAGCACAAGAAGCTCAAGATGATTTAAATCAAGCTATACGAGAAGGTAATTCAGAACAAGCAACTATTTTAAACGAAAAAATAGCAGCAATTGAAACCGATAGAAAACGCAACCAATTAGCTAATGATGCTTTAGATAAAGCTAAACAGGGAGTAACCTTAACAAACGAGGAAGCAGCTGCTCTTCAGGATGAAATAGGAGCCCAAACCCAACTAACAGATTTAGAACGAAGACGTATTTTAGCCGCTATAGAATTTAATGCTGAAACCGCCGAAGGGATAAAAGCCTTTAAAATATTACAAGATCAAATTCAAGCTTCTATAGAAAGAGAAAAAGAATTAAATAAAAGAATGGGAATAACTGGGGCATTATTAGGTAGCTTTAGTAAAATTCCTGGTTTTAGTAGTATTTTTAGATCCGAAGATGTAGAAGATGTTAAAAATTTAGCCAGAGAGGCATTAGTAGAACAAACTAACCTAAGAAATTCTGCTATAGATTTATCTAAACAAGCTTTAGAAGCTGAAGAGGCAGGTAATACTGCTTTAGCTGAAAGATTAAAGAGCCAAGCTGCTAGTAATAACGCTTTAGCAGATCAAGTAGCTATGACTGGTAGGGGCCAAATAATGGCCGAATTATTAAAACGTTCTTTTGGAAATCTTAAAGAAATACTTACCGACCCTGCTGCTATATTTACATTCTTAGTAGCTAAAGGTTTACAATTTAACTCTGAGGTAACAGATTTATCTAAAAATTTAGGTGTAACTGAAACCCAAGCTACTAAAATAAGAAATGAGTTTACTAGTATTTCAGCTAATACGATGGATACTGCCATTAATACCGAAAGATTATTAGCAGCACAATCAGAATTAAATAAAGAACTAAATTTAGGGGTTCAATTTAGTAGTGATACACTTGTTAATTTTGTAAGATTAACAGAAAAAATAGGATTATCAGCTCAACAAGCCGCTAAATTAACATTAGCAAGCGCCTCAACAGGTGAAAGTGCTACTGAATTTGCGGGTAAATCAGCATTAGCAGCCGCCCAACAAGCTAAAACATTGGGTATTACTGTTAATATGAAAGAAATAATGGAAGATACTGCTGATCTAACTAATGAGCAGTTAATTCTATTTGGAAGACAACCAGAAGCTATTGGTAAAACATTAGCTGAAGTTAAAAAGTTAGGTATAGAATTAGGCGATTTAAACGCGATATCTAGCAAGCTCCTTGACTTCCAGGGGAGTATTGAATCCGAATTAGAAGCCGAGTTACTCACAGGTAAACAATTAAATCTTGAACGAGCTAGGGCGGCCGCGTTAGCGGGTGATCAAGCTACATTAGCTAGAGAAATAGCAAGTCAAGTAGGTACTATAAGTGAATTTGAAAGTATGAATGTCTTACAAAGACAAAAACTTGCAGAATCACTTGGTATGAATGTTAATCAATTAAGTGGTGTTTTAATTAGACAGGAAGCCATTAATAAAGGTATTGCGGATGCAAAAGATTTAACTGATGAACAGTTAGCAGCCGCCCAAAAATTAAAAGACACAGGCCAAGCAGAAACATTAGCTGAAGCAGTAGTTCAAATACAAGAACAAAGAAGTGCACAGGATAAATTTAATGATGCCGTTATAAAACTTCAAAAATTATTTGGTGAATTATTAGGTGGTCCTGTAGGAGAATTATTAGATGCCCTTGTAGATGTAGCATCTGTAATTATAGGACCAGTAGCATCAGCATTAAACCTTATCTTAACTCCTGTTAAGGCGCTTACTACACTCTTAACTAAAGTACCTGATATATTAAAGGTTATAGCAGCTGGTCTTATTGCTCTTAATTTTTCAGGTATATCTGCTTCTGTAGGAGGTATAGTAACTAAAATAGGGGATATAGGAAAGGGAATAGGTAGTCTAGTTTCTAAAGCTGGAGACTTAGGAACTAAATTAGTAAGTGGTCTTAGTAGTGGTGGTGAAGGACTTAAGGGGTTCTTTAATGGAATTAAAAACAGTTTTACAGGCGTCCAAGACCAAGCCGCTGGTATAGAATTCGATCCAAGAATGGCTGGAGGAGGTAGATTTCGTGATATGGCTACTGGTAGAATGGTAAGTGAAGAAGCAGCTAATGCAGCAGGTGTATTTAAACCTGGAACAAATCCTACGGCAGCTGTAGCTGATATTTCTCCCTCTATGGACGACGGTTCCATGCTTAAAACTAAAATGAAAAACATAGCTGAGGGCCTTAAAGCCTTTGCTAGTATGGAAGTAGTAAAAGGTGGTTTAGCTTTAACAATTGCATCACCTGGTTTATTTATTTTAAGTAAAGCCGCTGACGGTTTAAATAAATTAGGAGAAGTTAAAGGAGAAGCATTACAAGAAGCTATGGCGGGGATTGCTGGAGGAGTAGAAGAATTTGGCACTGTAAAAGTAATTTTAGGTTCTGTAGGCTTATTAATTGCCTCCCCAGGATTAGTATTGTTGTCAATGTCTGTAGGGGGTCTTAAAAATCTATCAGATATAGGAGCGGAAGCCACTCAAGAAGCTATGGGTGGGTTAGCAGAAGGTATAGGTAAATTTGGCAATGCCAATATAATAATGGGTGCTATAGGACTAACAATTGCCGCCCCAGGTTTATTATTATTAGGTGCTAGTTCATTAGGATTGAAAGCTGTAGAAAGTCTTAATTCTGAAAAGATAAAAGAATCTATGGCTAGTATATCAGACGGAGTAGCTGAATTTGGTAAAAGTGAAACATTACTTGGGGGATTAGGATTAATAACTGTTGCTCCTGGTATATTAACTCTTGCAATTGCATCACCGGGTATTGCTATAATAGGTGCTGTTGGTAATTTAGCTGAAAAAGGACTTAAAGCAGTAGGTAGAGGTATTGGATTTTTTGGTGATAATCTAGCCCGTATGCTTAAAGGATCCTTAGCATTAACTGCTTTATCAGTTCCCATAGCAGCCGCAGCTGCTGCCTTTAGTTTACTTAAAGGTGTAGATGTAGGTTCTATGATAGGATTTAGTATAGCATTAGGAGTATTAGGAGGTGCTGCTGCGTTACTCGGTAATATATTACCTCAAGTATTAATGGGTGCTATAGGATTAGCAGCTGTAGGTGCTGCTCTTATCCCAGCGGCCTTTGCATTTAGTTTACTTGAGGGATTAGATGTATCTGCTATGATAGGTTTTGCAGCTTCTTTAACTTTATTAGGAATTGCGGCTGCTGGTTTAGGAACTATTGCTCCATTTGTTTTAATGGGCGCCGGGGCATTAGCAGTATTAGGATTAGCATTAATACCTGTTGGTAAAGCCTTAGAAATAGCAGCTCCTGGACTTACCTCTTTTAGTGAATCTATCAATGCTTTAAACCCCGCACAGTTATTAGGATTAGCTGTAGCACTTCCCGCACTAGCAGTAGGATTAACTGTATTTGGAGCTGCTTTAATACCAATAGGTTTAGCATCTATTGGTTTACTTGTAGTTGGTAAAGCTCTTAGTCCTATAGCAGAAATGGCTCCTAAGTTAGATTTGGCTAACACTGCTATAAAAGGAATGGCAACTAGTATTGCTTTATTAGCTACTTCTTTAAATACTTTAGATGCATCTGTATTAGAACCCCTAGCAGACATAAAAGGTAATGTAAATGTTGTTACTACAACTGCTAACGCAACTGAACCTAAAACCCCTACTGTATCCCCTCTAACAACTACAACAACAGTTGAACCTACAATTCCTGAAGCCGTACCAGTTACTACTACCTCTACTATAAATGAACCTGTTAGTTCATTAGCAAATCTTATTACTAAACAAAACACATTAAACAATACAGAAATAGTTCCAGGTATTTCAGTCACAACTCCTCCTACTACAACAACCCAAGAGACATTAACTACAAATACTGAGAATCTTTCTGTAGCAACTTCTAATGCTGCTACTAATTTAGAAAAATTAACTGCAATCACTGCTAATACATTACCTACAACTATTTCTCCTACCCAATTAGCTTCCGGTACTACTATGGCAGAAGTTACACCAGTTAACCTAGAACCACCTACAGAAATAGTACCAGGCATTTCCGTTGCAACACCAGAACCAGAAACTGTTAATACACCTGTATTAGAACGCATATTAACTCTTACTACAGAACAAATAAATACTGCTATAGGGGTTTTAACTACTACTACACCTACTTTAGATACCCTAAAAGCCCAAGCAGGATTAGTTGATTTAAGAGATGGACAACAAGATATACCAATTGAAAGGTTTTCTGATAAATCATTAGAAATTGTAGACGCAGTTGTAAACACAGTTACTAAATTAGGTACAAATACTGAATTACAACAAATAGGTGAAAAAATAGCAAGAGCTGAAATATCAGTTACTGGGGGTCAGGGGATTAAGGAAGAAAAAGTCAAATTATTTAAAGCACAAGAACCCAAAACTGATCCTTCTATAGAAACACCTATAACTACTCCTTCAGAAGGTGAAAAAATTAGCGATTCTCAAGTATTTATTGATAACTTACAGCCATTAATTGCTGAAACTGTTACCGCTACTATAAGTGCAATGTTACCCCCAATGGTAGCAGCATTAAAAGAAGGCCAAGGTAAAGTTAAAGTAGTCAATGACAGTTTTGGTGCTTCAGGACAAAAAGGAGATATTAATACAATAAGAAGATTACCTTCAGATAACTTTGCATAATGGGTTTAATTAACAAATATAACGAAGAAAACTTTAGAAATAAAGTTCGTAGTTCAAATCATGCTATATTTGAAAAGTATGATGAATTAGTTAATACTCCTGAGGATGATTATACTAAGGTATCTAATAGTAATATAAAAAATTTCTCTACCCAAACCCAACATATAGAACGTAGAGTAGGAATCCCCACGGCAGCTACTATAGAAATTGAAGGTGAGGGAAATATAGATTACACTATACCTAATGTAGGGTCTCAGGATAAAATTAATTTATTACCTCTTATTACACCACAAGATGATGGTAATTTAATGGGCCCTGATGGGTTTCTTTACAAAGATTTAATTAAATTTAAAATATCCGTTATTAATCCAATTGATCCCGAAGATACAAGGGTTTTATTATTTAGAGCTCTTTTAGAAGATTTAGGAGATGATTATACTGGTGGGTGGAACTCTTACAAATATAATGGTAGAGCTGAAAAATTTTGGACCTATAATGAATTTGATAGGAAAATTAATTTTAGTTTCAAAATAGCAGCTCAATCTAGACAAGAAATTACCCCACTTTATCAAAAACTTAATTATTTAGTAGCCCAAACAGCACCTGAATATTCGGGAAATAAAAAAAGAATGAGGGGTAAATTTAATAGAATAACTATAGGTGAATGGATTAACGATATCCCCGGCTTTTTTACAGGTATAAATTTAAAATGGTCTAAAAGCTATCCTTGGGAAATCAATCTTGAAGAAGGAGGTGTTACCCAACATCCTCATGTATTAGATGTAAGCTGTCAATTCCAGCCAATTCATGACTTTGCCCCCGAAAATAGAGAATTTGATTTAGCAGCAGCTCCTTTTATATTACCAGGTATTGAAAATGTAAAAAAGGGGCAAGTAGATCCTCCTTCAACTTCCCCTGAAGAAGGAACTCCTATAGTAAACACACCCTCTGAAATATATAACCCAGATCCATTTATAATTCAGCCATTTATAGCTGAACCCGATAATACTAGGGTAGCAATGCCCCAAGAACCCCAATTTTATGCGGATTTTCCTATAAACAATTCTGTAGGCTCTAGAGGCAATGGTGGATTTGCTGGGGGTAACTTTGGTGGGGGAAGTGCTGGTAGTGATTTTTAAAATATTATGAACAGATATAAAAACATAAAACAACTCAAATCTAATTTGGGGATTAGATATTATGGTGGTACAATTTACCCTAATGTACCTGAATCATTAAATGATATTTATGTTGAAACTGAATATGGGGATAGGGTAGATATATTAGCACACCAATTTTATAAAGATCCCTCTTTATGGTGGGTTATTGTAGCTTCAAATCCTGGTAAATTACGTCGTGATAGTTATTTTTGTAAACCAGGAATGCAAATTCGTATCCCTTTAGATCCAGAACCCATCATTAATGCTTTTAATAGAATAAATTCTAATAGATGAGTATTTTTAAAGAAACCTTTAGAGGATTTGTTAAAAAACAATTACGGACTAGACAAAGATTACAATCACAAGGGTTTGGGGATACTAAATCTAATGAAGCTTTAGTTTGGAATACTAATAAACAATGTGTTATTAGAGCTACCTCTTTAGTTGATTATGCACAAGATATTGGGCTGGAATTAGGAGATAAGGGATTTACTCAATTAAATGGTAATCAACTATCTAAACAGTTTATATTGCAAGGAGGAGTTGCTAGTAGTAATTTATATGGTGGGTTAGGAGATTTTAACTCGGCGTATGGTAATCCTTTATTAGCCTCAGATGGAGAAGATAATTTAGATGGTTACGGACAGGTCCCTATGCCCGGTATTACTTCATTAGAAGTAGAAACAAAATCCGCTTATGGTTCTTTAAAAAGAGCTAAATTAAATATCTCAGTCCATAATCTTAGACAATTAGAAGTTTTAGAGTTGCTTTATTTAAGGCCCGGATATCCAATAGTAGTAGAATGGGGTTGGGATCCCTTTATTAATAATAATGGGGAAATAACCCCCCAAAATTTAAGTATAGAAAATATATTAAGTAAAAAAAGTAATAGTTTATTTAGCGATAATATAGATCAAGCTTCTATATATGAAGCTATCTATAAGTTAAGATCTGAATCAGATGGTAATGCTGACGCTTTTTTAGGTTTTATATCTAACTTTGGTTTTCAGGCAAGAGAAGATGGGGGGTTTGATTGTTTTGCTGAATTAACTTCTATGGGTGAAGCTCTTAATAGTTTAAAAGTAGTACCCTTTAAGATCCCAGGAATCCCCAATTTATCAGCTGAGTTTGTTTTTGATGAAACCGATGAAGAAATTAAAAACCCTGATGCTGTAAAAGCAATTATACTTTTACTTTTAAAGTATGCTGAAGACATAGATACTTCTAAAGTAGAAAAGGAAGGATTATTTAATGATATAGATAATTCAAGTGAAGTTACTGAGGCTTTTATTAATTATATTTCTAAAGAATTTTTAGAACTTACAAACCCTACTGATAATACCCTTGAAGATGCCCTTTTAGCTAATTTTATTTTAAAAAAAGACTCAAATATAGAATCAGCAGCCCTTAATGCTTTCATAAATACATCTTATATTAAATGGGACCTATTAGCTTTTTTATTAAATGAGTTTGCTATACCTAAAATCCCAGATACCCCTGAGGGTGAAGGAACAACTGAAATAGTTACTAGTAGACTTAGAAATGTAGCGGGAGGGGTTATAACAGAAGCACTACAGTACGTAGATTATAAAGGGATAGATAATAAAGCCCAACTAGATATAAGCTGTGATCCTACGGTATGTATATTACCCCACTCATTTTTAGATGAAGATCTAAGTGATACTGCTGAATCTTTTGGTGAGGCCGTACAAGATGTAGGAGAATCTTTATGGAGATTAGGTGGAAGAAATTGGAGAAGGCTTTGGAGAGATGGAGCTTCTGGAGGAACTACTACAACCCAAATTTTACCTCCTGAAGGAAAAGTAAAAAACCCCATAGGTGGGATTTATATTAATATTAGACATTTATTAAAAGTTTATGATGCTACTATACGAGATAAAGATGAACCAGATCTAGGTAGTTTTATAAAAAAATTATGGGATGACATAAATACAGTATGCCCAATGCATAATTTTATTATGAAAATAGATGATGAATATCCTAATCAAGTTTATATAATGGACTTACCTGTGGATAATAATGATGTAAAGGGCATTCAAGAAAATCCTGGGATATACACGGTTCCTGTACAATCAAACGATAGTATTGTTAGATCTTATAACTTAGAAGCTAAGGTACCAGATGCTTTAAAATCTACAATAGCGGTACATGCTCAAGATCCTGGAAATCCTCAAGATTTAGAAGATGTTTCTTTTAACGCATTTAATAGAGCTATTAGAAATAGGCTATTTCAAAAACAAAACCAATCAAGAATATTTGCCGAAGAATCAACTGAAGCTATTGATAATCCCTTAGGAAAATTGATTCAAGAAAGGCAAAAATTAAATAGACAATATAAAAAACTCAAAGCTACTTATTTCCAAATAATCAATGGATATGAAAATTATAACATAGAAGATGCAGGGGATAAAATAGATGACTTAACTACTACTTTAAAAAGACTCCAAACACTTATAATGCAGGAAACTAATATTAGAGATAGAGAAGTCAATACATCGACTGTTATACCTTTAGAATTTAGTATGACTTTTGATGGTATAGCAGGAATAATTATAGGTAATGTTTTTAAAATAGATGAAAGTAGATTACCCCGTGCTTATAGGAAAAATGAAAGTACCCAATCACTTAAAGGTAGAGCTGAGGTAGGTTTTGTAGTTTTTGGTGAAAGCCAAAAAATTACAGCAGGACAAGATTGGACTACTGATATAAGTGGTAAAATGATATTATTACCTAGTTTAAATTTTGGTAAAGAAAGGCCTGATAATAATGATTTTGATGAAAGAGAAGGAGTTTATATTAATGATGAATTAAGAGGTAATGAAAATCTTGAAATAGATGCTGAACAAACATCTATTCCTGATGATATTGATAATATAGGTATTGGTGATTCTATTTACTTAAAAATTAATGGCAGTCCTACAAATATTAGAACTAGTCAAGAGGTAGATAATGATGTGGGTTGGTTTGATATTGATGATAATGTAGTAGCAATTGTGCCCGCGGGTAATAGAGGATTATTATTGGGAACTGTTACTGAACAATTTATTCAAGAAAGAGAAGATGATGTAGCTTTATGGTATAAATTTAGGGCTAGTAGAGCATTAGAAGAAATTGCTATTGATGAATCTAGTTTAGACTTTATTAATGTAGATGAAGGGGAAGAGTTTTGGGTTAGGGTAGACGTAATTCAAACTACTGATGAGGGTGTTACTGAAAGAGTATTTAATTTAAATAATCAATAATGGCTTTTATTCCAAAAAATAGATATGAAATTCTCCATACTAATGGAAAAGAACTATATAATCCTAAAACTAAAAAGGAATATAGGGGAGATTATATTAAAACTGGAAATAATTACTATGCAGGTAAATCTATAGGTAACTTAGGTAACCGCCTCCAAAAAATAGATCAGGGTAGTGGAAATTTAAGTCGTAAATTTGATGCTCAAGTATACCATTCTTTAAAACCCCAAAGATATAAAAGTTCCTTACAACGTAAAGCACCCCCATCTACAACAATATTTCCTGGTCAGGAAGATTATGATAAAGGTTATATTAAGAGATACTTTTGTAAAAGAAAAAACAGTAAATCAGGCTTTTATGAAATAAGTGAAGAAAGTTTTACTCAACTAAATTCAAAACAACTAGATAGTGTTTTATATTTAGGAGGACTTATAATATGGTCTCTTACAGATAGTAAAACAAATAATGAAAATGTTTTAAGGTTAGAAAAAAATTTTCCTGGTATTAGGTTTTTCTTTAATGATACTTCTCAATTTCTAAGAAACTCACAAGAAGATCTTATAGCTAAAAAAGATGAATTATTTTATTTAAATGGTACTCCTTACCCTGAAGGAGCAAAATACCATATTCATCCCGAAAATGGACCAATGGAAGGAGCCTTTCACATAGATGAACTCCATTCATCATTAACATTTAATCGCCCTATAATATCCGATAACCAACCTTTAACTCCAACCCCACAACCAACACCAACCCCCTCTTATGGTGGGGGAAGTGGATATTAATTAAATATTTTGTATACTTAGGGTATGTACTACCTTATAGAAACACAAGAGCAATTAGATAGGTTTTTTAAAGATGAGGGTAGCGAATGCTACCTTCAATTTATTACCAACAATGATGAAACTCATCCTAAATTACAATCACTGTGTGCGTTGTACATTTATTCATTTAGTAAGGAGAAGGGATTCATTATTAATATAAATCATCCCGAGGCGTTTGAGCTCAGCTTACCATTAAAATATTTGGAATCTTATACGAATATATTCGTTAAAGAAAAAACTAAAGCTTTACTATACATCCCCACACTCCCTTATACGGATATACAATCCATATATTTTTTAATAAAAAACGAACCGTTAGATTCATTACCAAAAACGGGCGCTCACACATATTTTGAGCGTAAATATGGCGCATATAACGCGAATAAAATAATTCCAATTGCAAAACACCACGAGGCGTTGACACAAGAATTTGATGCGTTATACCCGTATATAAGCAACTTTAAGGAAGAAGAATCAAACAAATGGTATAACGAAATTCTTACACCCACATTAGCCAAAATGGTAAGTGAGGGGTTTAAAATTAACCCTACATTTAAAAAACACTTTGACATCAATGAAAAATTTAGCATCAACGAAAATAAAGCTTATGGATGGTATAATTTTTGTACAACAACAGGACGCCCTACAAACAACTTTAATAGCATTAATTTCTCAGCTCTAAAACACGATAGTGGGGAGCGAGATAGTTTTGAAGCCGATAACGATACTTTAATTGAAATGGATTATGAGGGTTATCACCCACGTATTATAGCACGTTTTATAGGACACCATATTGATAAAAACGAATCTGTACATAAACAACTAGCTCAAATGTATTTTGAAACAGCTGAGATTAGTGATGAAATGTATAAAAAGAGTAAAGAATTAACGTTCCAACAAATGTATGGAGGTATAAATAAAAAATACCTTAAACACGAGTACTTTAATAAAACACAAAAGTTTATAGATTCATTGTGGCACGAATTTAATACTAATGGATACGTTAAAACTGTAATTGCGAGGCGTAAACTTTTAAAGGGTAATTATAAGAATATAACACCACAAAAATTATTTAACTATTATATTCAAGCATTTGAAACTGAGTATAATATCACTTTGTTATCGCGAGTATTTAAGCTTTTAGAAGGTAAGCAAACAAAAATGGTGTTATATGTGTATGACTCTATGCTATTTGATTTTTCGTTGGAAGATGGTAAGGAACTCTTTCAATCCCTTAGAGACATAATTTCATCAGATTTCCCCATAAAGTTAAAGAAAGGATATACGTACGCTTCCCTTGAGGCCCTTTGATATTTATTGTGGAATAACACAATACATCCAAAATGAACAATAAACTTTATTGCACCTTCCTTCAAGATGAAGGGGTAAATGAAGTTGTAGATAGAATTTTAGAGGAGCACGATATATTATTTAATAAGATTTTTGTTCTAGTTGCCTTAGATGACGATAAAACAATGTTAACCTATAATATAGACGGTCCCGTCTACAACTTACAGTTACCTAATACTATTTTAGTACATAGAAAGAAACAAACTAATACTTTATATACGATTAATGCTTTAAATGAAGTAATTCGTTATATGAATTATGGTGAATTAGATACCTCATACCAAGTTGATTGGACAAAATTTAGAAATTGTCTCCTCCTAACGCGCCCTGGGGGATTTAAAAAAGTAAGAACTCGACTTAAGAAAATTATTGAAGTAGATTAAAAAGCCTTCTGGTAAAATTTGGATTCACTGACTTGGGTTATTATATTTACCCAAAATTAAAAGATCATGAATCTAGACGAAATCAGAAAGCGCATGGACCGCTTACAAAACAAGTCCAACGGAAAATCAGGTGGTGAATTTAGAAAGAATTTTTGGAAACCACCAAGTGGAGAAAAATCAATAGTACGTATTGTACCTTATAAGCACAATAAAGATGTGCCCTTCACTGAATTATACTTTTATTTCGGTATTGGTAAACCCCGAATGATGTCACTCTCAAACTTTGATGAGTCTGATCCAATTTTAGAATTTGCTTCCCAGCTCCGTAAGTCAAATGAACCAGATAATGTAGAGTTAGCTAAGAAGCTCTATCCTAAAATGCGTATTTTCGCTCCTGTACTTGTACGTGGTGAGGAGGATAAGGGTGTTCGATTCTGGGAGTTTGGTAAAATGGTATACACTGAACTTTTAGGTGTTATGATGGATGAAGATTATGGCGATATTACAGATATTGCAGCCGGCCGAGACATCACAGTTGAAGTAATCCCAGCAGCTGAGACAGGTAAAATGTTTGATACAACAACAGTTCGTGTTAAGCCAGTACAATCACCACTTTCAACAGATGGTAGTGCAGCTGAAGGATATCTTGATAACCAAAAAGATATTAAGGAATTATTTACTAAGTTCTCATTTGATGAAATGAAGGATGCTCTTCAAAAGTACTTGGCTCCAAGTGAAGAAAACGAAACAGTTGAGGTTACCCCTCCTGCAAAGGAAAAAGTTGACATCGACTCTAAAATAGACGATTTATTCGGTTAATATGGCGAGAAAAAAATCCAACAATTCGCTCCCAGAAGGAGGAAGTCTTACTGAAGAACTAGCAGTATCGCTAAATAAAAAATTCAGTAAAGAATATAATCAAGTTGCCTATTTCCTCAATGGGGGAGAAGAATCACCAACAGATGTTACATCGTGGGTATCTACTGGATGCACACCTTTGGATCTGGCGATTTCTAACAGACCAAATGGGGGTTTGCCCGTTAGTAAGATTGTTGAGATTACGGGCCTAGAGCAAAGCGGTAAATCCCTCCTTGCCGCTCACGTTATAGCTTCTACTCAAAAACAGGGTGGAGTAGCAATTTATGTAGACACTGAATCAGCATTGGACGCTCAATTTTTGACCGCCATAGGAGTTGATGTTGATAAAATGCTTTATATACCCCTTGATACAATTGAGGATGTATTTGAAGCAATGGAAGACATCATCGTTAAGATTCGCGAAAAACAAAAAGACAGATTAGTCACAATTGTTGTTGATAGTGTTGCTGCTGCTACTACTAAAATTGAGTCAGCAGCTGACTACGATAAAGATGGTTATGCAACTGCAAAAGCCATTATCATGTCTAAATCAATGCGTAAGATTACCAATTTAATTGGTAAACAGAAAATCCTGTGTGTATTTACAAATCAGTTACGACAGAAACTAAACGCTATGCCGTTTGGGGATCAATACACAACATCAGGAGGAAAAGCGCTACAATTCCATGCCTCAGTTCGCTTACGACTCAAAGGAGTAGGTAAGATTAAAGAAAAGGTTAATGGTATAGACACAGTAGTTGGTCAAGAAGTAGAATGTGAGGTAGTCAAAAACCGCCTAGGCCCTCCTAACCGAAAAGTCCGTTATAGCGTATTTTACGATTCGGGAATTGATGATTACTTTGGTACTTTGAAATTACTTAAAGAATATGGTGTAGTAAAACAAGGTGGAGCATGGTATAAATACACTACTGCTGATGGTGAAACACATCAGTTTTTAGCTAAAGAATTTGGCGATTTATTAGAAAGTCACCCAACAGCTAAAGAGGAATTATATGAGGCCCTTTGTGAAAAATACATTATGAAGTATCGTCACGAGAAAGAAGATGGTCTAGATCGTGATCCTGACGAAACTATAGTAGAGAATGAGTAAATTCGAAGATATCCTAAATAACATAAATCCAGAAGAGAAGCACCCTAATGACAGGGTGCTTCTCATTGACGGACTTAACATTTTTTTGAGGGCATTTGCCGTAAATGGTTCATTAAACGAAAAGGGAGTACCTGTAGGGGGTATTACAGGTTTTATGAAATCATTAGCATTTGCTATTCGTGAAATGGAACCTACCAGAGTTATTGTAACATATGATGGTGCTGGTGGTAGTAAAAGAAGAAGAAAAATTAACCCCAATTATAAAGCAAATCGTACCCCTAAACGTGTAACTAAATTTGATGCTTTTAATTCATTAGAGGATGAAAAAGAAGCAATGAAAATCCAATTTAGGCGTTTACTTAGTTATCTTGAGTTACTTCCAATCGATGTCTACAGTATAGATAATGTTGAAGCCGATGATGTAATCGCTTATCTCGCACAAAATGTGCTAGAAAATGAAGTTATCATTATGTCCGCTGATCAAGATTTCCTACAATTAGTAAATGATCGAATTGTAGTTTGGTCACCTAATAAGAAAAAATACTATACAGAAGAACAGATATTTACTGAATATGGGATACCAGCTCATAATTTTTTAATGTATAAATGCTTAATGGGTGATAAATCAGATAATCTCGTAGGGATTAAAGGATTAGGACCTAAAAAAGTAGCAAAAGTAATACCAGAGATTGTTGGAAGAGAAATAAATCTTGATTATCTTGTACATTATGCTTCTACACAAGATAGTTTAATGCACAAGCGAATTGTAGAAGATAAAGTAAATCTAGAAACCAACGAAAAGATGATGTCTCTTAAAGATCCATTAATGTCAGGACAGGTTAAAATCCATATAAATGATTTACATGCTCGTCCAATGAATTTACTCCATCGAAATGATTTTATTAATCTCTATAATAATGATTATATGGGAACTAATCTTCAAAATCCTGATATTTGGTTAACAGACCATTTTCTCAAACTAAATAATTTAGCACAACTAACACATGAGTAAGTTAGAACAATACGGACATAATTTTCAAATTAAAACCCTCTCGGTATTAGTTAAGGATAAAGAATTTTTACAACAAGTTGCAGATATAGTTTCACCTGATTTCTTTGATAATGAAGCAAATAAGTGGATTATATCAAAAACCCTTGAATATTTTAACGAATTTAGGACCACTCCTACAATGGAGGTATTTAAGGTTGAAGTAGAAAATATTAGAAATGAAATTCAACAAGTTGCTGTAAAAGAACAACTTAAAGAAACATTTAAATCTACTAAATCCCCTGATTTAGATTATGTCAAACAAACTTTTCTTGATTTCTGTCGGAACCAAACACTTAAATCTGCCCTTCTTTCCTCCGTTGATCTACTTGAAATAGGGAATTATGAAGATATTCGTCGTCTTATTGATAATGCACTTAAAGCAGGTGTAGAAAAGAATCTTGGACATGATTATATGGATGAAATTGAGGAACGATATAAGGAAGAAGCTAGGAATACTATTGAAACACCATGGGGTGAAATTAACCACCTTTTAAATGGTGGTATAGGAACAGGTGATCTTGCCTTACTTGTAGGTAACCCAGGTGGTGGTAAATCATGGGCATTAGTTGCTTTAGGAGGACATGCTGTTAAGTTAGGGTATACAGTTTTACATTATACCCTTGAACTTTCAGACATGTATGTTGGTCAAAGATATGATGCCTTCTTTACAGAGATTCCTGTTGGAGATATCAAAATCCATAAGTCAGAAGTTAAAAAGGAATTAGAAAACTTACGAGGAAAGTTGTATATTAAACAATATCCTGCAGGTAAAGCCAATGTAAATACGATATTAGCGCATATAGATAAATGTCGTGGCCAAGGTATTGAACCTGACCTTATCGTGTTAGATTACGCAGACCTTTTATACACCAAAAATGGAAAAGAAAAACGAGATCGATTAGATGATATCTATACTTCATTAAGAGGTATGGCTACTGAATTAAAAATCCCAATTTGGACAGCATCTCAAAGCAATAGATCAGCAGCTCGAGATAATATCATTCAAGGAGACCAAATCGCTGAAAGTTATTCCAAAATTATGATTTCAGACTTTGCCCTTTCACTATCAAGAAAAACAGAAGATAAAGAAAATGGTACAGGAAGATTCCATGTTATGAAAAATAGATATGGAGCTGATGGTTTAACATTTAATGCTCTTATGGATACCTCAATGGGGAAAATAACATTTACAGATCGCATAAGTAACGAAGAACCAAGCGGCCCTGATGGAGCTGGATTTACGGGAAACGAAAGAAGAAATCTCCAGAGGGCTGCTGAAAATATATTTAATCTCTAGTGGTATATACTGTATTTATCACTACACTAACAGAAATCATAAGACAAAATGGCAAAAAAAGACCTAAAAAAAGAGAGAATTGTCTATAAACCCTTTGAATATCCCGAAGCGGCTGACTATTGGCTTAAACAACAACAAGCTCATTGGATTCACACAGAAGTTCCAATGATGAGTGATATTAACGATTGGAAACAAAATTTAAACGAAACAGAAAAAAATATAATTGGTTCTATTTTAAAAGGTTTTGCACAAACAGAAACAGTAGTAAATGACTACTGGACAGGGTTAGTGACTAAATGGTTTAGAAAACCTGAAATCATAGCAATGGCGACTACTTTTGGGGCTATGGAAACTATACACGCCGAAGCATATTCACTATTAAATGAAGAACTTGGACTTGATGACTTCTCAGAATTTCTCGAAGATGAAACTACGATGGCTAAAATTGAAAATCTTATGTCTGTTAGGGATAGTTTTAGTGGCGAAAAGGATTGGCATGAAATTGCCAAGTCACTTGCCATATTCTCTGCCTTCACAGAAGGAGTCAATTTATTTTCGTCATTCGCCATACTACTCTCTTTTAAGATGCGAAACCGACTTAAGGGAGTGGGTCAAATTGTTGAATGGTCTATTAGAGACGAATCAATGCACTCAGATGCAGGATGCTGGTTATTTAGAACACTTATCGAGGAAAACCCTGAGCTCAACACTCCGGAGCTCAAAACCGCAATAACAGAAGCCGCATTACTTTCTTTACAACTTGAACTTGATTTTATAGAAAAAGTATATGAAATGGGTGATTTAGAAGGGTGTAATAAAGATGATTTAATTTCATTTATTAAACATAGAGTTAATACTAAAATGGGAGATTTGGGTTATGATGGTGTTGTTAATGGGATTGATCCTAATGCTCTTAAAAGAATGAAATGGTTTGATTCTTTATCAGCAGGTAAACAACACACTGACTTCTTTGCAAGTCGAGTAACTAACTATTCTAAGGGCAATATGTCCTGGGACGAATCAATATTTTAAATTATGGACGGAAATTTAGTAGCAGATACCACCCAATG
>Ga0181394_1000025_pt1 | contig 53734 bp, 50 predicted proteins | sample 17SPOviralmetaG_FD_130123 | JGI IMG/M metagenome (GOLD analysis project Ga0181394, IMG submission 130123) | Marine viral communities from the oligotrophic San Pedro Time Series (SPOT) site, San Pedro Channel, CA, USA - 17 SPOT_SRF_2010-11-23 | ecosystem: Environmental > Aquatic > Marine > Strait...
ATTGGGAGACAAAAATCTATGAAACTCTCATAATCTAAAAAACAGGAATTTGAAAAATATTTGTTTATTACGAGTTTTCAGATTTTAATTATAGGTTTTTTTCAAAAAATGTTGCAAAAATAATCCACTTTCCGAACGAAACTATTTTTAAAAATAAATTTACTCCTAAAAGGCTTTAAAAATAAGACTATATGTCAAAAATAAAAAAAATAATGAATAATAGAATTACCTATTATTCATTATTTTTAAAGATTTATTCAGAATTATTTGTAATTCTAAATTGATCTAAGATCTAATATTAATCAATTGGACGCATTGATAATACTGGTTCGTTTGCACGGTTAATACCTTTTTCGAAACCAGCTGCCGCAGCACGAGCACGACCTGAATGCCACCAGTGACCTACTAAGAAGAAGAATGCTAGTATGAAGTGTGAACAACATAACCATGAACGAGGTGATACATAGTTAACTGAGTTAATCTCTGTAGCTACACCACCTACTGAGTTAAGTGAACCTAATGGAGCATGTGTCATGTATTCAGCAGCACGACGTTCTTGCCATGGTTGGATATCATTTTTAATTTTGTTAATATCTAAACCGTTTGGACCACGTAATGGTTCAACCCATGGTGCACGTAAATCCCAGAAACGCATTGTTTCACCACCGAAGATAATCTCTCCACTTGGTGAACGCATTAAGTATTTACCTAAACCTGTTGGACCTTGTGCAGATGAAACATTTGCACCTAATCGTTGGTCACGAACTAAGAATGTGAATGCTTGTGATTGTGATGCTTCTGGACCTGTTGGACCGTAAAGCTCACTTGGGTATGCTGTGTTGTTGTACCAAGCATATAAAGCTGCTGTCCAACCCATAAGAGAGATTGCAGCTAAACTGTAAGAAAGGTAAGCTTCACCTGACCATACAAACGCACGACGTGCCCATGCAAATGGTTTTGTGAAGATGTGCCAAATTCCGCCAGTAATACATAAGATACCAACCCAGATATGACCACCAATAACATCTTCCATGTTGTTTACAGAAACAACCCAACCGTCACCACCGAATGGAGAACGGAATACGTAACCGAAGATTACAATTGGATTTAATGTTGGTGTTGTGATGTAACGAACATCTCCACCACCTGGTGCCCAAGTATCATATACACCACCAATGTACATTGCTTTAGCAACTAATAAAAACGCACCACAACCTAAAAGACATAAGTGAATACCTAAGATTGTTGTCATTTTGTTTTTATCACGCCAATCATAACCAAAGAATGGGAATGATTCTTCTAATGTATCAGGACCTAATAATGAGTGGTAAATTCCACCAAATCCTAATACTGCTGATGAGATTAAATGAATAACACCAACTGCGAAGTATGGTACAGTTGTAACAATTTCACCACCTGGACCAATTCCGTAACCTAATGTAGCTAAATGTTGCATACAAATGAAACCTTGTTCATATAAAGGTTTTTCTGGTACGAAATGTGAAACTTCAAATAAAATCATTGCACCAGCCCAAAATACCATTAAGCCAGCGTGTGCTACGTGAGCACCTAATAATTTACCTGAAACATTAATTAAACGAGCATTTCCACTCCACCAAGCAAATCCTGTCGACTCAATGTCGCGACCTGCAATACTACTATTAAAGGGCGTTTCCACGTGGTAATACCTCCTCAGGGAATACAAAGTTTTCATGTGGTTGATCTTGCGCAGCCATCCATGAACGAATACCTTCGTTTAATAAAATATTTTTTGTATAGAATGTTTCGAATTCTGGATCTTCTGCTGCACGTAATTCTTGTGAAACAAAATCATATGCACGTAAGTTTAATGCTAAACCAACGATACCAATAGCACTAGTCCATAAACCAGTTACTGGTACGAATAACATAAAGAAGTGTAACCAACGTTTGTTTGAGAATGCTACACCAAAAATTTGTGACCAGAAACGGTTTGCTGTAACCATTGAGTATGTTTCTTCTGATTGAGTTGGTGTGAATGCACGGAATGTGTTCGCTGCATCACCATCTTCAAATAAAGTGTTTTCTACTGTTGCACCATGAATCGCACAAAGTAATGCGCCACCTAAAATACCTGCAACACCCATCATGTGGAATGGGTTTAGTGTCCAGTTATGGAAACCTTGTAAGAATAATAAGAAACGGAAGATTGCTGCTACACCAAAACTTGGTGCGAAGAACCAACTTGCTTGTCCTAGAGGGTACAGTAAGAATACTGAAACGAATACAGCAATTGGACCTGAGAAAGCAATCGCGTTGTATGGACGAATACCAACTAAACGAGCAATTTCAAATTGACGTAAACAGAATCCAATTAAACCAAATGAACCATGTAAAGCCACGAATGTCCATAAGCCACCAATTTGACACCAACGAGTGAAATCACCTTGTGCTTCTGGACCCCATAAAAGTAATAATGAGTGACCCATACTGTTTGCTGGTGTTGATACAGCTGCTGTTAAGAAGTTACAACCTTCAAGGTATGAACTTGCTAAACCGTGTGTATACCATGATGTTACAAATGTTGTACCTGTTAACCATCCGCCTGTTGCTAAATATGCACAAGGGAATAATAATAAACCTGACCAACCAACGAATACAAATCGATCTTTTTTTAACCAATCGTCGATCAAATCAAATAAGCCACGTTCTTGGTTTTGCCCAATAGCAATGGTCATATTTTAATAATCCTTTAATTTAATTATTGAAAGAATAAACCCTTATTTAAGTTTTTATTCTAAACTCTCTAACCTTAGATAGTTATTGTACGTTAAACATAAAAAAATAAACAAAATTATTTAGAAAATATCTTTTATAAAAATATAAATTAATAGAATTTTCAAAATAGTTTAGTTTCTATATAGTACCAGCAAAAAAATTCTTAGTACTATTGGATAAAATTACCTCTCAATATAAATAAAAATTTCTTTGATTTTATAGTAAAATTATTACTATTAAATCTAATACTTTTATTAGCCTTAAAAAAACTTTAAAGATATATTATTATTTATGGAAACTTTATTATTATCTCGTTTACCAGAAGCATACGTTATTTTCAGTCCAATTGTTGACGTATTGCCAATTATTCCAGTTTTCTTCTTACTATTAGCATTCGTATGGCAAGCAGCAATTGGATTTAGATAATTTAATTTTAAGCTTATAAATTAGTTAAATCGTTGTATAATACTATTCTAAAAATAGATATACGTACCTTTATAATAAAAATACAAATATTATGGTAGAAGCTTTATTATCTGGAATTGTTTTAGGACTGATTACAGTTACAGCAATTGGTCTTTTTGTTGCAGCATTTTTACAATATCGACGTGGAAGTCAGTTTGACGTTTAATTTTTAAAAATTAAATATTCTTTGAAATTAGTTGATCATTGGAGTTTAGAAAAATGATAAGATGTTAATTTTAACTATTTTTCTAAACTTTTATCTGAGTCATCAAATTATTTATGGTAATTTATCGTTAATGTATAAATTAGCTAATTCAACTATTTTTTTATTACTATTATTATTTAAAAAGCTAGTGAAGGGATTTGAACCCCCAACCTACGGATTACAAAACCGTTGCTCTACCATTGAGCTACACCAGCAGATATTACGTTAATTTATTTATTGTTTATCTGATCTAAAGGATACTCTTTAAAGTATCGCGTTTAATCTGTACTAAGTCAAAGTATATTTTATTAGTGTTTATTTGTCAATACTAAATTATTAATAATATTTGATAAAGTGTACTGATTTGGTTTAGAGATACGTTAAGACTTAACTAATTAGCGCCTTTCAATAAGTTATAAAACTTATAAACTAATCTATTTTGTCACTCCTAAAATAGTAAAAATAAAATATTTTATAATTTAATTATTATTTTGAATTCAATGTTACTGAATATCTATTAGGCCCAGTAGGAATCGAACCTACATTGGAAAATTAGAAGTTTTCTGTCCTAATCCATTAGACGATAGGCCCTTCATTTAGTTTCTATGGGCGATACAGGATTTGAACCTGTGACCTTCTGCTTGTAAGGCAGACACTCTACCGCTGAGTTAATCGCCCATCTACTTATATAACTATAAGTAGATTATAAAAAAAAGTTAATAAGATGTCAATAGATAGTATTAAATATTTGATAATTATTACCTTCATTCCTACACTATTTAAAGTTCTAAAAATGAAAGTAATAGTTATCAAATATTAATTCATTTAAAACCAATACAATTTATAATTGACAAATTAATATATTTCTTCTTCTTTATGTGTTAAAATTGTGCAATCTGATTTAGGATATGCAATACATGTTAATACATATCCTTGTTCCATTTGATCATCATCTAAGAATGTTTGCTCTGATTGATCAATTGTCCCTTTTGTTACTTTTCCAAGACAACTTGAACATGCACCAGCACGACATGAATACGGTAAGTCAATTCCCTGTTCTTCCGCTATATCTAAAATTGTTTCATCTTCAGGACATTCTATTGTTTGATCAATTCCTAACTCTTCACATAAAAATGATACATTGTATGTTTTTACCATATAGCTCCTTATTTTGAATAACTAGAAAATAAATATTAGAATTATTTTAAAATCACTTTAACAAATTCCATTATAGCATTTAAAGTTAATATCTGTAAAAAATTTTATACTATTTAAAAGTTTGTTTTAAACGGCTTGCTTTTCCTTTTAAGTTTCTTAAGTAATATAATTTTGAGCGTCTTACTTTTGAAGAACGTAATATTTCAATTGAATCAATTTTTGGGGAATGAATTAAAAAAATTCGTTCAATTCCAATACCTTGTAATATTTTTCTTACAGTAATAGTAGTATTAATTGAGCTATTTTTTTTCGCAATAACTGTTCCCTCATAGAATTGAACTCGTTCTTTATTTCCTTCAATAATCTTAACACCAACTTTAACATTATCGCCAATTCGTACAGGTGGGATATCTTTTTTTAAAAATTTGGCCTCTACCCCATTTACTATTTTTTGAACATTTAATTTAGCCATACGTTTAAATTATTAAATTTGATTATTTCTTATAAACAAGTTTACAACCACATTTGAAAAAAAACAATATTTAAATTATTCAAATGCATTCGACTGGGTTCGAACCAGTGATGTTCCATAGGAAAACGGATTATGAGTCCGGTGCCTTCAACCACTCGGCCACGAATGCAAATTTGGAGCTGATGGGAATTGAACCCACGTCCATTTAGATTCTGTAATACACTTTTATCACAAGCATAGTTCTAATGAACAGTATAAATGTTTAAGTTATTCTAAACTATATGACAAAAAACGTCTAGTACTAAACTATACGAATAAAATGTCTATATAGAGGCAAAATATGTTAAGAAAGATAATTATTACACAGCAAATCGTAATGAATTTGACTGATTAACTCTACCAATTGAATTGATAAAAGTTGAAACGGATAAAATTAAATTTTTAGCAGTTATTTGAAATTTTCATATTTTTTTCTCGAAGAATATGAACTTCGACTTGATTCGTATGTTACTAAAATTTAAATGTCGAAACCAAAGCAGCCCCATTTATAATATTTTATCTCAATAAATAATTGAAAGATTATATTCCAGTAAATGTTTTCCTTAAATTATGTTGAGCCAACGCTCATAATTTTTAGAACTTTAACTGATAAGCATGAAGGGAATCGAACCCTTGACTTTCAGAATCGGAATCTGATGCTCTATCCCCTGAGCTACATGCTTTTATTTTAAAAACATTTTTAATTTTTGTAAAATAGAAAGTATGCAAAAAATTTCAAAAAGAATAAATCTTTTTGAAATTTTATTAAATCATTAGAAGTAGATTTTACCACCACCCCATTTTTCTGTAATGATTTTTGGTTGTAATAAGATGTGACCACAGATTGCTGTTAAATCTTCATCTGTTACAGAACGCATACGTGGGTAAATATCTGCACTTCGAATACTTGGGTGTACTTCAGCAATAGATTCTGTTCCATCATATGTTGTTGGATTTTTTAAGAAATCTACTAATCCTTCTAGACTATCACGACGAGGAACTGCTAAACTTAAAGCTTCTGGATCTAACCCAACGTTTGGATTTGTTTTTGTAATTCCACCTAAGTGACATGCACCACATGTTGCATTAAATAAACGTTTACCACGTTTTACTTGTTCAGGACTTAAGACAACTGTGTTACCTTTATTATCGCTAACAACTGTTCTTGTTGCTTCATCTAAATCGATTGCTGATGCTGTTGTTACAAAAAAACCAAAAATACCAGCAAATAAGATTGAAAAGACCTGTGAATACTTTTTAAGCATAAGTTAAAAAAAATTGTTTACAAACTTGAAACCAAGATTTTTAAAAAGTTTCGTTAAGAGTTAACTTCGATTTTTATTTTTCTTCTTTGATTTTGCTAAATTAGCTATTAAACCTCGTAAACGGATATTTTCCCAACCAGCTACTAAAACAGTTGCAACTATTAAAACTTGACTAAATAATAGAATTGGATCTAATCGCCAACCATGAACCATTAGAATAATACTGTAAAGAAAACCCATTGTGGAAAAAAAAATATCTTCATCACGTGCAATTTCTGGTTTAACATTTCTCAAAGAATATAAAATTAGAACGCCAACACTTACAATAATACCTAAGAAAATATTTGGACCAAAACTAACATTTATCATAGAATATTTATTTTTAATAGATCATAAGATAAAATTAACTAAAAAGAGTATAACCAAATATGTCTAAATTTTTAGACTATTATGCTCGTGTAACTTTATCACTTTTACTAATAATTGCTAATGCAATTCCGATAAGACTTACAACTAACGCGCCCGCAACTAAACTAGATACAAAATTTGCTAATGAAGGTGTCATTTATAAAGTTTCCTTTTTTTTTTAATAGTAATAAAATTAAAAATAGTAAAATTAACTACAATATATATTGTATCAAGTTTTTATAAAAAATAGAAAAATTTTTTATAAAACTATTTCTCCTTCTAACGTAGAATTATTAAAGTAGTATTGATTCTTTATTTTTCTTCTTTTTACTGTTATAAAACACTAGGGTTTTATATTTTAAATAAAGTAATAAACGCTAGTGAGTTTTGAAAAATGTTATAATCATTAAATACTATTAATAATTATAACATATTTGTTTGAAAATGAAACAAATTCAATAAGATAACGATTTACCAGAATCCTAATGAAATTGCTTTATCAATTGGTAAACATGCACCGATGCCTAGCCAAACTGCTGTAATAAAACCGAAAATGAACATTAAACTAGCAATTGGACGACGGAATGGATTTTGGAATTTATTCACATTTTCAATAAATGGAATAGTGATAAGACCAGCTGGAACAGCTGCCATCGCTAATACACCTAATAATTTATTTGGTAATACTCGTAATAAATTAAATGTTGGGAAGAAATACCATTCTGGTAAAATTTCTAATGGCGTATTAAATGGATCTGCAGGTTCACCCATTTGAGTTGGAGCTAAAACTGCTAAACCTACACAACATGATAAAATCCCTAACATAGTTAATGGGAAAATATATAAAATATCATTTGGCCATGCTGGTTCACCATAATAGTTATGACCCATTCCTTTTGCTAATTTTGCTCTTAATTTTGGATCGGTTAAATCTGGTTTTTTAATTACTGACATAATATTTTTTAATAGTTAAATTAGTTTATTGTTAAAAATTATAGTGGACCTGAAATACCTTGTTTGCGAATCATTAAGAAATGAGTTAGCATTAGAACTGCTGCTGCAACAGGTAAAACAAATGTATGTGCACTGTAGAATCGTGTTAATGTTGATTGACCTACACTTTCACCTCCACGTAAAATTAATACTAATGGTGGTCCAACAATTGGTACGGCCGCTGGTACACCCGTTACAATTTTACATGCCCAGAAACCTACTTGATCCCACGGTAATGAGTATCCTGTTACACCAAATGAAACTGTTACAACTGATAAAATAACACCAGTTACCCAAGTTAATTCTCGAGGCTTTTTGAAACCACCTGTTAAGTATACACGGAATACATGTAATACTAACATTAATACCATCATACTAGCTGACCAACGGTGTAATGAACGGATTAGCCAACCAAAATTTACACTTGTCATAATGTATTCTACAGATGCAAATGCATCTACTACACTAGGTCGATAATAAAAAGTCATTGCAAATCCAGTTGCAACTTGAATTAAAAAACAAGTCAGCACAAGACCACCGAAACAATAAAAGATATTTACATGAGGTGGAACATATTTACTAGAAATATCATCAGCAATTGCTTGAACCTCTAAACGTTCCTCAAACCAATCGTAAACTTTACTCATAAGATAATTTTCACATTCTTTGACACTGTTAAGCAAACCTTATAATAAAGGCGAGAGTGGGATTCGAACCCACGGAACCCGTAAAGATTCATCTGATTTCAAATCAGACGCAATCGACCAACTCTGCCATCTCGCCAAAAAGATTAGTTTTTAAAACTAATCTTAATTCTATTAAGTATCGTAAGTAGCTTTTCCACTAAATTTAATTTGAGCGGGATTTGGATTTTTTCCGATATTGAAATCGCGCTTACCTACTGAAACTCGTCCTGGATTTACTTTTTCCGGGAAAACACCATCTTTTGGATGTAGATATTGAACTTCACCACTTGGGAAAATTCGATAAATTTTGTAATCATTAATTTTAAACGTTCTTAATTGAGTACCTAATGCTAAACACTGTTCTTTACGTGCTAAATACAATAAATTCTCTCCACTACGCATGATTGCTGCTCCACCTGTTGGCATTTCAAAGATTTGTTCTTTTCCACTTGTCCAAGTAATAGCATATTTTTCTTCAACTTCCGCTGCGCGTAACCAACCCCCAGTGCTTCCACCAAAGGTTGGGAAAGGTGTTTGTAAGTTTAATGTCATCTGTAAAACTTTATAAATGTTTAATGTTTAGTATATGATTTTAATAAAAAAAAAATATTTTTATTAAAATTATCACAATTAAAACTATTAGCTTCTAGCGGAGAATGGATTTGAACCACTGACCTTCGGGTTATGAGCCCAACGAGCTAACCAGACTGCTCTACTCCGCGCAAAATAACGTAATTCTTATTCTTACATTCGATATATTTTACCTGAAATTATATCTTACTCAATGATCTAAACATACCTTACCATAATTTGATCAAAATTGTCAATGGTAACTTTGAAAATTTAACTTTTAAGGGTAAGATTTTAAATCTTAGGAAACGAAACTATTTCCATCGCGTCATTTTTTAAAAATGAGGATTCTACTTCTATAGAAGTTTAATTTTGAGTTATTTTTAAACAATTCATATTAAAAAGAAGTCCATTTTTGAGAACGGACCTCTTTTTAATGACTAAGAACAAATTAAGACGGTAACAAAAACTCTTTTGACTAAAATAGATCAAGATAAGTTTTTTTCTTTTATTCTATAACTAGATTAGAAATTAAGTTCCGCAGCTTGTACTTTTTCGAATTGTTTTTTCTTTAAAACTAATAAGATTTGAGTTAATAAAACAAATAAACAGAAAATAAGGTAACCAACAATTCGAAGTGGATTTTGTAAAACAATTTCCGACTCTTCTTGGCCAAATCCACCTGCATTTGGATTAATGTTTAAATCTTGGTCTGCTTTCACGATATCACCGGCTTTTACCGTTAAAACTAATCCTTTTGGAACATCTTGTGATGTTTTTACACCATTTGAACTAATAATTTCAACAATTGAATCACCTTTTTCTGAAGTGGTAATACCAGTAATTTGACCAGCTTGTGACGCACCAAAAACGTTTACATTACTTTTCTCACCAGTTGGGTAAACTTGACCACGTCCACGGTTTCCACCTGCGTAGAATGGGTATGTTAAGTATTTCACATCAGGATTTTTTTCTGGATCAGGTGCAACAACTGGGAATATTAATTCTTGGTGTTTTTTACCTGCAATAGGACCTACGACAAACATGTTATCTAATTCAGTACTATATGGTGAAATAAATACCCCTTTATTTTTTGCTTTAATTTCTGGTGAAATTTGTTGTTTTGAGGCTAATTTAAAACCTTTTGGTAAAATTAAAATACCACCAACATTTAAATCAGCTTTTTTTCCGTTTGCACCAATTTGTTTCTTACTTGTATCATATGGTACTTTTACTTCTACTTCAAAAACTGAATTTGGTAGAACTGATTGTGGTGCTTCAATCTCAATTGCTTTTTGATTTAAATGACAATTAGCACAAGCTAATTTTCCATTTGCTGCACGAGGGTTTGAATAATTTTGCTGTGCAAAAACTGGATATGCTGATGATTCTGGAACGTATGATCCAAAAACACTTACAGCAATCGTCGAAGCAAATAAAAGACTTTTAAAAAACTTGTTAGTTGCCATAATTTAAATACTTGTTAAGTATAAATATTCTATATATAAGTTAATTTTTTATTAAAAACAAGATTCCTAAACCAGAAATATATAATAATACTATCGCAAACGATAATAATAATTGTGTTAATGGATCAGTTGAAGGTGTTAAAATTGCTCCCAGAATTGTTGAAATCAATATGACATAACGCCAAGCACCTAACATTTGTTTTGGCGAAACGATATTTAGTAAGCCTACTAGAATTTGAATAATAGGAATTTGAAATGCTAATCCTGTACTATAAAATAAAACAAGAATAAATTCAAAGTATTGATCAAATGACCAAAACGGTTCAAGAACTTCTTCACTATAATTTAGGAAAAAGTTTAATGCGGCTGGAACTAAAGTATAATATGAGAAAGCTAATCCTAAACCAAATAAAACTAATGAACTTATTAATAATGGAAGAATAATTTTTGTTTCTTTCTTTGTTAGACCTGGTAATAAAAATAAAATTAATTGACCGATCGCAACTGGACTTGAAAAAAGTAAGCCTGTATAAAATGATATTTTTACTGTTGAAATAAAATATTCTCCTGGTGATAGTTGAAAAAATTTCACATTATTGATTGGAAGTTCTAAAAATTTAACTAGACTTTTTACTTCCACAAATGAAAAAAATGTAAATAATAGAATTACACCCACAATTAAAAAAATACGTTGTCGTAATTCTTCTACATGTTCTGAAAAAGGTAATTCTAATGTCACCACTGAATTATTTGTAAAATTAAAATTAGAATTGGTTGGCATATAGAAAGATAAATTTATACTATTTAATAATTTATATTTTTTATCCATTTTACAAACTATAAAAAAAATTATAGTTTGTAAAATAGGGGAAAATTATTTATGATAAATAATTCATAGCCTCTAATTTGGCTGTTGCTTTTTTTAATTCAACAGACGCATCTAATAAACCCTTATCGGTTTCGGCTTCTTCAACAGCAAGTGTTGCTTTCTCTAATTCTTGTGTTGCTTCACTTAATTCGATATCAATAAGTTCTTCAACATCGTTTACTAAAACTGTTACACGATTTCGATCAATTTCTGCTAATCCACCACATAAAATAATAGGTGTCCATTTCTCATCTAATTTGATTCGTAATAGACCTGTATCTAATGCGGTAATTAATGCTGCATGACCATCTAATACGCCTACTTGTCCAGTTAAACCAGGTAAAACTACTTCATCTGCTGTTGTTGAACAAATGACTCTGTCTGGGGTAAGGACACGGATGTTCATAACCATATATTTTACTCCTTATTTTAGAGTTTCTGCTTTTTCGATTGCTTCGTCAATATTTCCTACAAGGTAGAATGATTGTTCTGGTAAATCGTCTAATTCACCTTCTAAAACCATATTGAAGCCTTTGATTGTATCTTCTAAGCTTACGTATTTACCTGGTGAGCCTGTGAAGATTTCAGCAACGAAGAATGGTTGTGATAAGAATCTTTCAACTTTACGTGCACGTGCAACAGTTAAACGATCTTCTTCTGATAATTCGTCAATACCTAGAATCGCAATAATATCTTGTAATTCTTTGTAACGTTGTAAAGTTTCTTTTACTGTTTCAGCAATTCTATAGTGAGTCTCACTTACAATGCCTGGTTGTAACATTGTTGATGTTGAATCTAACGGATCTACCGCTGGGTAAATACCTTTTGCTGCTAAATTACGAGATAATACTGTTGTTGCATCTAAATGGGCAAACGTTGTTGCTGGAGCTGGATCTGTTAAATCATCTGCTGGTACATAAACAGCTTGAATAGATGTAATTGAACCTTGTGTTGTTGATGTGATTCGCTCTTGTAAAGCACCCATTTCAGTTGCTAATGTTGGTTGGTAACCTACTGCTGATGGCATACGACCTAATAAAGCTGATACTTCAGAACCAGCTTGTGTGAAACGGAAGATATTATCAATAAATAATAAAACATCTTGTTTATTTACATCACGGAAGTACTCAGCCATTGTTAAAGCTGTTAAACCTACACGCATACGTGCTCCAGGAGGTTCATTCATTTGACCATATACTAAAGCTACTTTTGATTCTGGGAAATTACTTTCATTAATTACACCAGATTCTTTCATCTCTTCGTATAAATCATTCCCTTCACGAGTACGTTCACCTACACCACCGAATACTGATACACCACCGTGTGCTTTGGCAATATTGTTGATCAGTTCCATAATTAAAACTGTTTTACCTACTCCAGCACCACCAAATAAACCAATTTTACCACCACGACGGTATGGTGCTAATAAATCAACTACTTTGATACCAGTTTCAAAAATTGATGGTTTAGTTTCTAATTCTGTAAATGCTGGTGCATCTCTGTGAATTGGTAATGTTTCATCAAATGAAACATCTCCCTGCTCATCAACCGGCTCACCGATTACGTTGAAAATACGTCCTAATGTTACAGTACCAACGGGTACACTAATAGGAGTACCTAAATCAATTGCTTCTACACCACGTTTTAAACCATCTGTTGAGCGCATTGAAACCGCACGAACTTGATTATCACCTAATAATTGTTGTACTTCAACAATTGTTGATTCTCCATCGCCTAATTCGATTTTAAGTGCACTGTAAATAGGTGGTAAATTACCATCAGTAAATGCAATATCTAATACAGGACCAATAATTTGAGTAACGAAACCTTTATTTAAATTAGTTTTTACCATTTTGATTTAACATATTAAAATATCTTCGAATAAATATACTTTCAAACGATTACCTTTAGCTCTCAATGGTTACTAATTAGTAATAATTATTATCTATTATACAGCAAACTTAATATGATTATTGAACGCAATTAAACTCAAAGATTATCTCTTTTAAGAAATTAAGAATTCTCCATAAATCGTCCTGTAACTTTTAGCCAATTTCTCGCACCTGGATAATTATCTGGAGCTAATTTTAAAGCTTGAATCCAATATTCAGCCGCTTTATCAAACAATTCCTTAGATAAATCAATATATTCATCATCATCAAAGGTTTGGGCTCTTAAAGCTTGTGAATGATAGATTACCGCAATATTATTTAAGGCTTGTGGAAGATTTGAATTTAATGCTAATGCTTGATGGTAAAATTCTAATGCTTGCGTATATTTTCCTGTGTTTCCATAAATTAATCCAATATTATAGAGTGTATAACTACGATCATATGGATCTTCCTCAACTTGTAATGCTTCGTAATAGTTTCGTAATGCTTCCGCATAACGTCCTTTTCCTTGAGCTGACATACCCGCTCGATAGTAAGAAAAAGCTTGTTTTTCCTGTTTACTAGCGGGTAAAATTTTTAATAGAATGTCAGCAATTACTGTAAATGTTTTATCAATAAAATTTCCCATACTGTAAATTTCTCCTTATAAATTAACCAAAAATTAGAGTGAGTTATTATTGCAATCAATAATAACTCAAGATAGTTTAAATTGGATCTGACGCAACAAATGGGAATAACGATAATACACGTGCTCGTTTAATTGCTTTTGATAGTTTTCGTTGTTGTTGAACTGTTACGCCTGTTGCACGACGTGGAAGTATTTTTCCCTGATCTGTAACAAATAATGTTAATAGATCAATGTCTTTATAATCAATCTTTTGATTTAAACCAATTGGTGAAACTTTTTGTTTTTGTCTTGGCATAGTTTATTTAATTTCTTTGTGTGTAGTCGGTCTATTACAATTTGGACAATATTTTTTTAACTCTAATCTTTCAGGATTATTTCGACGGTTTTTTTGTGTCGAATATCTAGAGATACCAGGTGAGCGTTTATTTAGATTTGAACGACATTCCGTACATTCTAACGTAATTAAAATTCGAGTGCCTTTATTTTTTGCCATAGAATTTTGAACTTAATAATTTTAATTACTATAGTGCCTAAAAATTTTTATCTTATCAAGGTTTAATGATAATTTAATAAATTTTTCTTAAAAAAACCTTCCAATTTTTTAATGATTGTATTACAATCGTATATTATACTTTTATTTTAAATATTACTTAATAACTTATTTTTAAAAATATGGCTAATAATAAATCTGCACGAAAACGAATTGGAATTACTGAACGAAACCGTTTAAGAAACCGTTATTATAAAACGTCTGTTCGAACATTAACAAAACTTTTTTTTAAAAATTTAGAACTTGTTAAAAAAGGAGAAACTTCAGAATCAAAGGAAAAATTACAGACAATTTTAAACTCTATCTATAGTTTTTTAGATAAAGGAACAAAAAAAAATGTTTTTCATAAGAATACAGCCGCTCGCCAAAAAGCAAGACTTGCTCGTAGCCTTTCGAATGCTACTAGTTAAACTATAATATAAGAAAGATAGTGTGTCAAAAATCGGAACTGATTTGTCTCACAATTAGATTTTTATTTTGATTGTAATAAAATATTCTATCTCGACATTATTGTAGTTAAATTACAATAATGTCTAAGCTCAGTAACATACTCTTATTCTATTAACTTAAAATTCTCTTTTAATAAATTATTTATGGCATAAACTAAAATCATGCACAAACAGACTAATTATATCAATGCTCTACCCGATTTTCTTGCGATGCAACGAGTAAGTTTTTGTTGGTTCATTACTCAAGGTTTAACCGAAGAATTAGCTTTATTCTCAAAAATTTATGATTTTAGTCAAAATACAGAATATTTAATTTTTAGTCAAGAATACGTATTAATTAAACCTCTGTATAATTTAGTAATCGCAAAAAAATATAGCGGAAATTACCGTGCCCAGTTAGTTATTCCTATTGAAGTACGAAATAAAGTACTTAACCAAATTCATTATCAAAACCAATTTCCAATTATTACCTTACCGCTAATGACTACTTATGCAACATTCATTATTAATGGATGTGAGCGTGTAATTGTAAGTCAAATTATTCGAAGTCCTGGGATTTATTTTGAAAAAAATAAAAATCAAAGAGTTCAAAACCATTTTAAACGTAAGTTGTCAGCGGATATCCACAAACTACGAACATTTTTACCATCTGGCGAAGCCTTTATTTCCGAATTTGATTTATTTTTTTCAAAACCGCAATTGGACCAACCGAGAATCAATTTTACTGATACAGATGATAAAATTATTGATTTTTTAAAAAATAAACGAGTTAAAAAAATTTTTACGACTTGGGAAAATCAAACATACGATTCTAAACCACAAGAACATAATTCTATTCCAATTTCTTATTACTCTTTAGAATCTTTAAAAGAATCGAAAGATGAGTCATCCTTTTCATTCTTTCAATGTTTTAAATTTTATGTATTAGTCTCGCAAACACTAAACGTTCAAACAAAATCAAATATAAGTTTATTATTTTTAAAATGGTTAAAACAAAAATATACAAAAAGTACTTTTACAAATGAGACAATTGTTATCTTACTGAAATATTTTCAATTTTTAGTAAAAGTTTTAACAAAATATAAAATTATTAAGAAAAGATTATCACAATCTTCATTATCTAATGAATTAAGAAATCATAGGTTAACACTAGATTTATCTGAGAACCAAATCAAAACGCTTATTGGATTATATACAAAGACTGTTGTAAATTCACAATTAACAGTTCAACTTCAATTAAACTCGAAACTAGTTTTAGTAACCGAACATTTAATAAATTGGTTTTTGGATGTCCAAAATTTCTCATTCTTAAAACAAAATATTCAGAAATCAGTCGTAAAAGAATCAAATTTAAACCAATTTACACAATTTGCCGCTTTCCGACCGACATTATATTTTTCAACAAGTTTAAAAGATCAATTAAAATATCTTTTTGGTCAAATTCATACACCTTATGAGATTGACCCAACACCTTTTGATAAATACAAAAATAATATCCGTAAACGAACAAGACGTTTAGATCAATTAATTAAAAATGATGCTACTACGGTTGTTATTCAAGCAGAAAAAGATCTATTAAAAAAAGATAAAAAAGTCTTAAAAGAAGAATTAGCACGACATGATAATTATTTGAAAAAACGAGATAAATATTTAAAAAGTAAAACACAGTTACTTCTTTATCAAAAAGATCATGAAGTGAAAACTAATTATCATAAGAAATATGCTGATGAAGAATTATATACGGCGACATTAATTCCAGAATATGGTTCATGGATTAGATTTAATTTTCAAAAAAACACGAAGCTGAATGCTTATAACTATCCTTTGAAAAATCAAGAAGAAGAACTTATTATTCAATTAGATAAAATTACCCAAAAACCTATTCTTGTTCTTTTAAAAGAAATGGGATTAACAGATTTAGAAATTTACCAAAATTTATATTATTCTGATTTTTTCTATTTTAATAAACCACTTTTAATTAATTCAACGTATTTTAAACAACCAATTAGTAGATTTGATTCCAACTTAGAGTATTTTAAAAATATTTCAGAATTTTCACAAATCTTTGACCCTAACTATTACAATCTAGGAAAAGTGGGTCGATTAAAAATGAATAATCGATTAGGTTTAAAAATTAGTAACCGTCTTCAGGTAATTACCTATGAAGATATTTTTGCAATCATTGATAAATTAATCTCCTTAACAATTTCAAAGGCCGTTCCAGATGATATAGATCATCTTAAAAATAAACGAGTAAGATCTATTGGAGAATTATTACAAAATTTATTCCGAATCGGATTCCAAAGGTTAGTTAGAAAACTACGAAATCAAACGAATACGATTGAGTCAAATTATCTTTTAAATTTTAGTGTCATTAATGCAACCATTCGAGAATTTTTTGGATCAAGTCAATTATCTCAATATCTGGATCAAACGAATCCATTATCTTCATTAACTCACCGTCGTCGAATTAGTGGATTAGGACCAGGTGGACTAAACCGTGATCATATTAGCTTTTCGGTTCGTGATATTCATCCAAGTCATTACGGTAGAATTTGTCCAATTGAAACACCTGAAGGACAAAACGTGGGTCTAATTGCATCATTAACGACATGTGCACGAGTGAACAAACTTGGATTTTTAGAAACACCATTCTGGCGAGTGATAAACGGAAAAGTTTTAAAAACTGGAAATCCAATTTATTTAACAGCAGAAGTTGAAGATCTATATAAGATTGCTCCAGCAGATATTGCTACAAATAAAAATAATTATTTAATCAAAAATATTATTTCAGTTCGATATAAACAAGATTTTATTAATGTAACACCTTCTGAAGTTGATTTTATTTCCATTTCTACAATTCAAGTTGTTTCCGTTGCAGCATCATTAATTCCTTTCTTTGAGCATGATGATGCTAACCGGGCTTTAATGGGATCAAATATGCAACGTCAATCAGTTCCTTTAATTTTCCCTCAAAAACCAATTGTCGGAACAGGATTAGAGAATCAAATCGCTATTGATTCTGGGATGACACTAAATGCACATATATCAGGTGTTGTGAATTCTGTCACAGCTAATAAAATTATTATTAAAGATAATAATAATAAAAAAGTTATTTACAAATTACAAAAGTATTTACGTTCCAATCAACAAACTTGTATTAATCAAAGACCAATTGTCTGGAAAGGAGAAAAAATTAAGTCTGGACAAATTCTAAGTGATGGGCCAGCAATTACGAGTAGTGAATTATCATTAGGGCAAAATACTCTAATTGCTTATATGCCATGGCAGGGTTATAATTTTGAAGATGCAATTTTAATTAGCGAACGTTTGGTTTATGATGATATCTTTACCTCTATTCATATTGAACGTTATAAAATTGAAATAAATCGTAATACTGAAATCTCGGAACAGACAATGAAAATGATTCCGAACTTAACATTATCCGAAGTTAAACATCTAAATGATGATGGAATCGTAAGAGTTGGAACATTTGTTAAATCAGGAGATATTCTAGTTGGAAAAGTTGTTTCAACAAATACTTATGAGCAACTTCCAGAATCAAAATTATTACGTGCTATCTTCGGAGCAAAAGCTAAAGGAGTAAAAGATAATTCTTATCGAATGCCACACGGTGAATCAGGTCGTGTTATTGAGACAGTTACATTTAATCGTAAGACAAAATTGACATATAAATCAGAAAAGATTTATGTTTTTATTGCACAAATTCGAAAAATTCAAGTGGGAGATAAAATTGCTGGACGACATGGTAATAAAGGTATTATTTCCAGAATTTTAGCTCGTCACGATATGCCATTTTTACCAGATGGAACTCCAATTGATATTATTTTAAACCCTTTAGGTGTTCCTTCAAGAATGAATGTTGGTCAATTATATGAATCATTGTTAGGATTTGCAGGTGATAAATTAAATTGTCGATTCAAAATTCTACCATTTGATGAAATGTATGGATTAGAAATCTCAAGGATTTTGATTAATAAAAAACTTCGCCAAGCATCTATTAAAAAGAACAAGAGTTGGATTTTTAATCCATATGCTCCAGGTAAGATGGTTTTAATAGATGGTCGAACAGGAAAAGAATTTGAAAATCCAATTACAGTTGGAAACGCATATATGTTGAAACTTATTCATCTTGTTGATGATAAAATGCATTCAAGAGCCACAGGTCCTTATTCATTAATTACTCAACAACCTTTACGGGGTAAGGCCCAACATGGTGGTCAACGTTTTGGAGAAATGGAAGTATGGGCTTTAGAAGGATTTGGTGCAGCTTTTACTTTAAAGGAAATTTTAACGATCAAATCAGATGATATGCAAGGTCGAAATGAAACTTTAAATGCAATTGTGAAAGGACAACAAATTCCACAATTTGGAATTCCAGAATCATTTAAAGTATTATTACAAGAATTACGTTCAATTGGTTTAGATATGAGTACCTATAAAATTAAGAAATTTAGTTCCTCAAAAAAATATGAAATTGAAGTAAATCTTGTAGAAAAATATAATGCTCAGTCGAAAACTTTCTTACCTAATTCAAAGATAAATGATATTTCATTTTAAAAACTATGAAAAATTTTGTAAAAGAATTTAATTACATTAAAATTAAATTAGCATCACCGTTTCGAATTTTACAATGGTCAAACCGTCAATTACCAAATGGTCAATTTGTCGGTGAAGTTCAAAAATCAGAAACCATCAATTATCGCACATTTAAACCAGAAATGGATGGTTTATTCTGTGAGCGTATTTTTGGCCCAAGTAAAAGTTTAGAATGTGCTTGTGGTAAATACAAACGTGTTCGTTATGAGGGGTTAATTTGTGAAAGATGTGGTGTTGAATTAACAGAATCACGTGTTCGACGCCATCGAATGGGATATATTAATCTCGTTTACCCAGTGACTCACGTTTGGTATATTAATAGTAGACCAAACTTTATGGCACTTCTTCTAGAAGTAGAAGAATTTGAAAAACGATTAAATACTAGTTATACTAGTCAGTCAGAAAAATCTAACACTAAAGTTAAATTAACAAATTTTGATTATTCTTGGACATCTAGTAGTTTAAAATTAACTCCATCCACAATCATTAGTTTATGGGATGAACGTATTAAACGTATTAAGCTTGCCTCATTAGCGTATTTTATTGCCGAAGATGAAATTTCATTTTATGGCTTACATTGGGATCTGCAACAATACAGGCGAAGTCGTGAATTGGGGCGAAGTAATTATCCATTAAAACCGTATCCGAAACCTCAAAATCGTCGTCAACATACACCAAAATATTTATTAAAAGCTACGCCAAGTTTTTTAATCGGTGCTCCATTAATTAAGAGAGAATTAGAAAAACTAAATCTTGAATCGGAAATATTTAGAACACGTTGTTTTGTTCTAGTTTGTACCAAAGTATTAAACAAGGAAGAACCACTATATTCTGCATCACATTGGTTCCGAAAATGGGAACAACATCGACTATATAAAATACGTGAAAAAGCAATTAAACGGATTCGAATCTTAGAGAATTTAATTGGAACTGCATCACAACCTTCATGGATGATTTTATCGATTTTACCAATTATTCCTCCAGCTTTAAGGCCAATGATTCAGTTAGAAGGTGGACGTTTTGCTACTTCTGATTTAAATGAACTTTATAGAAGAATCATTACAAGAAATAATAGATTACTTCGATTATTAGAAATTGATGCTCCTCAATTAATTATTCGAAATGAAAAACGCTTATTACAGGAAGCGGTTGATACATTAATTGATAATGGAAAACGGGGTAAAATAGCGTTAAGTGCGAATAATCGACCATTAAAGTCTTTATCGGATATTATTAAAGGAAAACATGGTCGTTTCCGTCAAAATTTATTAGGAAAGCGTGTCGACTATTCGGGTCGTTCCGTAATTGTTGTAGGTCCAACTTTAAAATTAAATCAATGTGGTTTACCATATGAAATGGCAATTGAACTTTTTCAACCATTTGTTATTCGAGAATTAATTAACCAAGGCTTAGCCAACAATATCAAAATTGCTAAGAATTTAATCCAATACGATGAATTAATTATCAAACCAGTATTAGAACAAATTTTAAAAAATCATCCAATTTTTTTAAACCGTGCACCTACATTACATAGATTAGGTATTCAAGCATTTGAACCAATTTTAGTAAAAGGTCGAGCTATTAAATTACACCCATTGGTTTGTTCTTCTTTTAACGCCGATTTTGATGGTGACCAGATGGCTGTTCATATACCATTATCACCTGAAGCGCAGGCTGAATGTTACATGTTAATGTTAGCACCTTATAATTTCTTATCACCAGCGAATGGTGAACCAATTATTATGCCAAGTCAAGATATGGTTCTAGGTTGTTATTATTTAACTGCAACAAATATTAAAGGATTATTAGGTTCAAACTATTATTTTGCAAATCTTGAAGATGTAATTTTGGCTTATAACCAAAATAAGATTGAACTTCATACATCTATTTGGGTTCGATATAATGATGAACAATATGATCTTATGAATTTACAAAATAAAGTTGTCTTACCGGATGATAGTGTAATTGAATATTATGATAATCTGCAGGTTCGAAAAGATTCAAATGGTGAAATAATTACTCAATATTTACAAACAACAACTGGTCGCGTTATTTTAAATTATACAATTCAGAAAACTTTAAATTTTTTATAATTCAAAGATAACCTATTAACTACATTTTATGAAAACTTATACCTACCAAAATACTTTAATTGATAAAAAACAATTACGTCAATTATTAGCGTGGAGTTTTACAAGTTATGATTCTATGCAGGCTTGTTTACTAGCCGATGAATTAAAATATTTAGGTTTTAAATATGCTAGTCATGCTGGAATTTCCATTAGTATTGAAGATTTAAAAATTCCATTTGTAAAAAGTGTTATGCTTGAAAAAGCAAATCAGGAAATTTATAACTCTGAAAAAATATTTTTAAAGGGTAAAATCACCGATGTTGAAAGATTTCAAAAAATCATTGATACATGGAGCTTAACAAGTGAGTCATTAAAGAACCAAATCATTTATTATTTCAAAAATTATGATCCGCTTAATTCAGTTTATATAATGGCTTTTTCTGGTGCTCGTGGTAACTTATCGCAAGTTCGACAGTTAGTTGGGATGCGAGGTTTAATGTCTGACCCAAGTGGTCAGATTATGAATTTACCAATTAAGAAAAATTTTCGTGAAGGATTAACAATTACGGATTATTTAATGTCTGGTTATGGTGCTCGTAAAGGTATTGTGGATACTGCCTTAAAAACAGCAAATTCAGGGTATTTAACGCGTCGTTTAATTGATGTTTCACAAGATATTTTAATTCGTGAAAAAGATTGTGGAACAAGTCACTCCTTTGTATTTTCTAGAAAACATTTTACAAATGAACAAGACATCTTTGACAAGATTTTAGGACGAGTAGTAAATAAACCAATTTATGATCCCGAAACATCTGCTTTACTAGTAAAACAAAATACTCAAATAACGCCCGAATTAATAGAGATTTTGAAGAACAAGAAGATAATGGAATACTCAATTCGTTCTCCATTAACTTGTCAATTATACCGTGCAATTTGTCAAAAATGTTATGGTTGGGATTTAGCAAATGAAAATCTAGTAGATATTGGTGAAGCTGTTGGTATTCTGGCAGGGCAATCCATTGGTGAACCCGGGACTCAACTTACGATGAGAACATTCCATACTGGTGGTATTTTTACGTCAGAAGCTCGTCAACAAATTATTAGCCCAATTAATGGAATTATTCAATTTTACAAACGATTAAAAACTGTAATTTTACGAACAAATCGAGGTGAAGATGTTCTAGTAACAAAAAATGCCGGTTCTTTAGTATTGATTCCAGCAGACAAAAATGAAGATTTGGTAAAGATTGATATCTTACGAAATACAATTTTATTTCCAAAAAATAACCAATATATTGCGAAAGATACAGTTATTGGAGAAGTTATTAATACAAATAAGCAAGTTAAAACAGAAGTTAAAACAATTTTAAGTGATACTTGTGGTGAAATCTTCATACCGAAATTAAAACAAAAAATTAATTTATTGAATCATAATAAATTAATTTGGATTTTATCTGGCCAATTATATAATAGTCCATTAAACTCATTTATTAACTTTTACCCAGATCATAAGTTAAATCCATTTAGTTATGTTTTCCGTACTAAGCTGATTAACCATTACAGTGGATTTGTAACATTTATAAATAATAAAAAAAGTCTTTATGAAGGGGCAATAAAAGTTAGTCACAACAAATATTCACTAAAAAATTCCAAATTAGAAAAATTTCAGTCACCTGGGAAATATAAAAATTATTTATTAACACTTGATAATAAAAAATATTGTTTAACAATTACAAAGTCTTATTCAAAGAATTGTTTACAATTAACTCGAAATGAAAAATTAGGTACTTTACTAACTAATTCGTTTTTAACACTTACAGGTGGGATTCTTTATTATGATTTTCGAAATAGTTTAAAAGATAACAAAAAAACAAACTATATTTCATTCCAAAAAAATAACTATAGTCTTTTTTCATACGAAGATGAACTTAGTGAACTTAATCGGGAATATCAACGAGCAGAAATTACTATTGCTAGATCTGGAGCAAGTATTGAGAAAGCACGTTGGGATATTAAAAAGGCAGAATCTGATATATATGTCTTAACGAAGAGTCTTTCAAAAATAGAACAGAATAATAAAGTTCACCCAATAATTAAACGTAAGTTGGATAAAGCGAAACGTAAAGAAGAGGATGCTCCACGTAAATTGCTTCGAACTCAACGTACGTTACTAAATGCAAATCGAAAATTAAAAAAATTAGAAACTATAAAATCTAAATTTCGAAAATTTCTTGATAAGTTTTTAAAAGTTAATTCAACTACTACTAAGCCAGTTATTAAATCACGTACACTAGTTTGGCTAGGAGAAGAGATTCATAAAATAAATTGTGAACAAAATCTTTTATTCATTGAAGATGGTGATTTTATTTCCAAGGGGTTTGAACTTATTCCAAACTTATTTTCAAAAACTTCTGGTATTGTTACAATCATACCGAAAAGTAACAATACACAAATAATCTCTATAAAATCTGGGTTAGTTTACAAAGGTAAAAAATTAAAAAAAGTAGAAAAGAAAGTTTATTATCCTGGTGAAGCATTATTCTCTAATGTTGAGATTCAAAATTTATCATTTTGTGAATGTTTGGGGAGTAAAAATCATGACCGACTTTTAGTTCGTCCGATTCAGCTTTATGAATTTCCATATTTATCTCCATCTTCTCAGGTTCAAGAATTAACTTCTAGTTCTCAATCACACTTTAATTTAGAGTCAACTGCTATTTATTTCTATAAGTCAAATCAACGTATAAATGGTATTAAAAATGTTAATTTAATTGCAAATCTTTTACTGTTTAAAACAAATAATCTCTTTAAAAAACAAATTAATATTGAGTTGTTAAACAATAAATATAAAAATTCAGTAGACTTCAATATTATTGAAAAGATTAATTTTAATAATTATATTGCTCCAAATCTTAGAGATAAAGATATTAATCCTTGTTCTTTAGTCCAAAAAAACCAATTTATTGGTAATTATAATATATTAGGTTATTTAGAAACTCTTACTTCGAATTCGCTTGAAATTGTAAAATTTAAAATTAAGAAACAAAAAGAAAAACAAATTTTCTTAATTTCCAATAATGATTGTATTATCCTTAATAAAGCTGAAGTTACAAATAAGAAATTGAATGATTTCATTATGAGTAAATCAAATTTAGCAAAGACGGGTAAAATTATCATTGAAAATGACAAATTTGTAACGGTTCAAAAAGGTCGACCATATTTTTTCCCTAACTGTAAAAGTGATAATTTAACAGTTAAAACTAATTTACAATACAAAATAATTCCCCAATCAAATAATACTCTAAGTTCTGAGATTCAACGAAATATATCAGTAAACTATTATGATTTAAAAAAGCTGCTTGTTCAAAAAAACTTAAATTCAACCACTCTTTCGAATCAAAAAATTACTTTAAAGTCAGAATTTTCAAAACTTTTCTTAAAAAGTGCTGGGAAATTTTACAGTTGTTTAATTCCACAATTTTCGAAAAAATTTACTATAACAGGTAGTAATTTAAATTCACAGCTTAAGCCAATATTAGCTCCTGATAACTACAAAAATCAGTCAGCAAGCAAAGTTAGATTTGCTCGAACAGTATTAGTGCAAAGTTCAGAGTTAATTACAAATCAGAACCGTGAAAATAGTCAAAATAAATCGAAAAACCAATTAACATTATTGAAATTTACGGAGCAACCTTTTACAAAATCAACAAAAGCTATTGGATTATATTCAATAACCGAAGATTACTTTGAACAAGATGTTAACAGTGTATTTTGTAAAAATACAGAATTTATTGAATCGGGTAAAACACTTGGATTATTAAATCTTGAAAAAGAAATTACAGGTGATATTGTACAAGGGTTACCGAGAATCGAAGAGATTCTAGAAGCTCGTAAAAAGAATATGATGGTAAAACGAATTCCAACAAGTCAAAAACGAGGTCTCTTATCACAAAAAACAAGTTTAGATGTTAATTTTGAGTTCCAAAAAGTTGGAACATCCATAAAAGAAAATGAAAAAATTAACCCACATAAACTAATCAAAGTTTATTTTAATTACTATGGATTATTAAAATTCTTTTTATGTGATCGAACTAAAACATTTAAATATGCTCGATTAACAGATAATTATGAAGCAAGTCATAAAAGTTTTAAAAAAGTTCAATTATTTATTTTAAATTCGGTTCAGTCTGTATACAAATCTCAAGGGGTAACAATTAATGATAAACATTTAGAAGTTATTATTAAACAAATGACAACTAAAGTTTTGATTACTTATGAAGGTGATACGCCATTATTACAACGGGAAGTAATTGATTTATATCACATTAATTATATTAATAAAATTTTAACAAGTGAAAAGAAACAAATAGCTTGTTATGTTCCTTTATTACTTGGGATTACAAAAGCTGCATTAAATAATCCAAGTTTTATCTCTGCTGCAAGTTTCCAAGAAACAACACGAGTTCTTACAAAAGCTGCAATCGAGGGTAGAATTGATTGGTTACGAGGTTTAAAAGAAAATATTGTTATTGGTCATTTGATTCCAGCTGGAACTGGATCACAAAATTATAAAAATTCTTTCCGAAAATACCTAATGAAAGATAAGATTAATACAGTTAACTCTTCAGAACTTCTTCAAAAACCGAGACAAATGGGTCAGAAACCTAGACAAATGGCTTAAGATTTGCTAACATTTTTTTAGAAATTTGTACACATTAGAAATAAGTAACGTAAAAAAATTATGTCTGATATCAGTTTATCACAGTTATTAGAAGCAGGCGTTCATTTTGGTCATAAAGCTCATCGTTGGAATCCAAAAATGTTCCCATATATTTACAGTGAAGTAAATAATATTCATATTCTAGATTTAATTCAATCTGCAACTCTATTAAAAAAGGCAATGAGATATTTAGAAGTTGCTGCTAGTAAAAATCAAAAAGTTTTATTTGTTGGTACGAAACGTCAAGCAACAACATTAATTGCCCAAGAAGCAAAACGATCAAATTCTTACTATGTAAATCACCGTTGGTTAGGTGGTATGCTTACGAATTGGTCCACTATGAAAGAACGTATTGAAAAATTAAAAGATCTAGAAAAACAAGAGTCAGAAGGAACTTTTGATTTATTAACCAAGAAAGAAGGTGCTCTACGTCGAAAAGAATTAGCAAAATTACGCAAATATTTGGATGGAATTAAATCCATGACAAGTTTACCAGATGTTGTGATTATTATTGACCAACGACGAGAAATTACTGCTATTGCAGAATGTCGTAAATTAGGTATCCCTGTTGTTTCAATTTTGGATACAAACTGTGACCCAGATTTAGTTGATATTCCAATTCCTGGTAATGATGATGCGGTTCGATCAATTAAATTAATATTAACTTTATTAACAGACAGTATTATAAAAGGGCAAACAAAATAAATATTAGCTAATTGTCTAGCAAATAATAGTTTCAGACGGGAAAGAAAAGACGAATCATAGTATAACTATTGTACTTTGATTCGTCTTGACCCTGCTTCCTCTATTCAGTCAATCGATCAAAAATATTTACTCTTGCTATTCTTGAATATTTTTTGTATAGTAATAGTATAGACAGATGTATATCAGCCCGGATAGCTCAGTTGGTAGAGCAGTGGATTGAAGATCCTCGTGTCACCAGTTCGAATCTGGTTCTGGGCATTAGAAATTAGTACTTGGTTACAATTATATAGCCACTGATAAAATATAAATATTGTGATAAATCAATAAAGTAAATAGTAATTTTTGCGTTTTATTAGGGTAAACAGTTAAAATCGGTAGATTATTTATTTTTTTTCTCTAAAAATCTTTAGGATAGTCTAATAAATTACCTAAAATAGAGGTTCAATTAAAATTTAAAATAATACAGTTAGAGTTTTAGCGTGAGTCTAATTTTTATTTAGCTATAGTATTTATTCTAAAAAGTTAGGACATTAAATTTTAACCAAGTTATAGTAACATTGGTTAAATTGAATAAAATTTATGAAAATGTTTCAGTCTAAGTATTGATAGATTGATAATTCTTTATTTTTTAAAGAAACGTATGAATTTACTTATCGTATTTCTTAAAAATTGTTTAAATGGTCCAATAATCCAATTTTCCCCAGTTCCACTTCCAAACCAACCGTACCAGAGTTTTGTAAATTTTCGTTGTGAATTGGCTTCTTTTTCATCTTGCCATGCCGTTTGTCCACCACTGTAAATACTATTTTTTGGACGAGGACCGATGTGCAATTCTGTATTTTCAACTAAAAAAGGAAAATAAAAGTATTGGCCCCAAACTGCATGTAACAAACCAAATAATATTGAACCTAAGTGTAATACAACAAAAAATACTAATATAATATTTAAAAGATTAAACTGGAATAATAAATTTGGGTCAGTTGCACTTATCGTAACTGTCCGTTTTCCAATGGTTTGAGTTACCATACCAGCTACCATTTGTGGTTCTAATACGGCTTGTTGGAAATACATTACCCTATATAAGAAAAAGATTATAATTTGTTCTAGGAAACCAATTATTAGTAAAAATGTCCAATGCCAACGTATTAAATAAGGGCAATAACGTTTCCCAATTCTTGTAATTACTGCATATGCTGCAACACCAGATAATTGTTGCCAAAATCCACTAACTGTTTCAAATATACGTGGAATAATCACATTATAAAGTTTATAATAATATGGTAATACGCGAGCTTTATCGCTTTCGTTTAAATTTGAAATTATCATTGAAAGCGGATCAATATAGTATTGAAGTCCAGTATCTGGATCACTTTGAATGATTCCTCTTGTAAATGCATAATAGAATAATTTACCAGGATCATACCAATGAACATCGGAACCTAGTTTTACATCCGCCTTCACAAGTGCTTCACTACTACCATCTAGCTCAATTGCGCTAATTCCTAATTTTTGTAAATATGGTATTTTCACCAACATTTGACTATACATTGTAATAATATCAATTAAATGTCGATACCATAAATAACCCGCAAAAATTCCAATACATGTAATGTAAGTAGATGTTTTTAGATTATAACGGAAGATTAGAATAATAAATCGGACAAAAACAAGAAAGAAAATAACATTTTCAATATCTGTTAGTTTTAACCCATCTTGAACCTCTTGCCATACATTATTTATAAGAAACTTTAACGATTCAACTGAATTATAGACAGGATCTTCTATGTTAACCGTTTGTAATGTCTCGAATGTAGGTTTAGTTTTAAGATTATTATCAAACCAATTTAAAATTGTTGTTTGATCAATGTTAATTAAAAAAAGTAAAAGTCTAAGAGAATACAACATATATTTATTTTATCAAGATTTTTTATCTCAAAAGTGTAAATTTTTGACAATTGAAGAAGATTCAATTGTTTTACTAAAATATAGACTTTCTTAAATTACATCTATAATCATATTTAAATAGATATTTGTCAAGTTTTAGAAGAAATTAAAAAATTAAAAAATACCCCCAAGGGAATTCGAATCCCTGTCTGCTCCGTGAAAGGGAGCTGTCCTAGGCCTCTAGACGATGGGGGCAATATTTTCTATTTTCATCAATTAAATTGATGAAAATAATAAGCGGGCAACGCGATTCGAACGCGCGACATCGACCTTGGCAAGGTCGCGCTCTACCACTGAGCTATGCCCGCTTATGTATAAAATATCAAAGAAGCATCAATTTGCTGTCTCTAAAGTATATTGTATAGAAGTTGTTTTATTTTGTCAAGAGTTTCAATAGCTCGAAATTATAGTTTATACTATAATTTCGAATTATTTAAATCGAATTAGTAATACCATCAGCTGTGGCAATTACAAATACTAAACCAACCCAAACTTTGAAAAAATTCGTAAAATTTTCTTTTGAACTTTCCCATTCACCTGGTGTTGCTAACGCTACTGGAACTGTTACAACTAACGCTAATGAAAGTAAAACGAATAAAACTGTTAATAAAGTTATCATAAATATTTTTTAAGTTTTTTTATAGATGATCGAAATGAAATAGATATTAAGTTATAAGTTGCCTTTTTTTAATGCTAATAAAACAATTATTGCTGGACCAGATAACATAATAACACCTGTTGCTAACAATTGTCCGATAATTTGCCAATTAATCATTTGTTAAATCCTTATTATCAATTTTTTAATAAAATTTTAAGTAATATAATAACCACTAGTATTAGTTATAATTCTACTTAAAAATTAATAAAGTAAAAATATTCTTTTAGTTTCATTTTTGAAACTATAATATTCTAAAAATTATTAGAAATAAAAACTTTACTAGTTGACTCTTTTTATGTTATTATCTATTTAGGGTTGCTAACTCAATGGTAGAGTACTCGGCTTTTAACCGATTTGTTCTGGGTTCGAGTCCCAGGCAACCCAATTAACGCCTCTAGATCATTTTAAAAAGACTACAATCGACAAGGATTTTAGATATTTTTTAGAAAAATTAGTTAATGTTAAAATTTCTTTATATTAAATTTAAATTCTCACAAGTTCTTGGCTAACCTAAATAACTTATTTTACGAATTTTAATTTATTTAGATTACTAAATTTTTTATTTTTAAGCTTTTTTCTTTCAGTAGATCAAATTCCCAATGAAATAAACCAACACAAAATAAGTCTTGAAAATTTTTGGTATATATTTTAATAAAAAAAAAATGTTTTAAAACTGGTATTTTGTTTTGCTATACAAATAAAATAGTTACATTCTTGATCTTTTATTTCAAGAATGAAACTATATTCGAATCTTCAAACTATTTTGAAAATTCCCTTATTTTAATGAAGCTTTACCACCTGCGTCAGCAATTTGTTTTTGTGCTTCTTCAGCAGCTTCTTTAGCGATACCTTCTTGAACCACTTTTGGTGCTGATTCTACTAATCCCTTAGCTTCTTTTAAACCAAGACCTGTAAGAGAACGTACAACTTTTAATACAGCAATTTTCTTATCTGCTGGTACTTCATCTAACATTACGTCGAATTCAGTTTTTTCTTCTACTTCTTCTGCTGGTGCTGCAGCAGCCATTACAACTCCTCCACCAGCAGCCGCAGATGCGTCTACGCCAAATGTTTCTTCGATTTGTGCTACTAATTCTGATGCTTCTAATAAAGTTAAAGTTTTTAATTCTTCAACAATTTGGTTAATTTTGTCTGACATAATAATTTTTTAATTTATTGTATATGAAAGTATTTTCAATTCTTCTAATTCTTGAACATTTATCCAAAACTATTGCAATCTAGTTTTATAGATGGACCCATTGTGCTACAAATGGATAAAGTTTTAAAGTATTTACCTTTTACGCCAGAAGGACGATTTTTTTCAATGGAATCATAGAAAGCTTTTAAATTTTCAACCAATTGACTTGTTGTAAAATCTACTTTTCCGATTGTAACATGAACAATCCCTGTTTTATCAGCTTTGTATTCAAATTTTCCTTTTTTAAAATCTGTTAACGTGGCAGTTAAAGTACTACTTACAGTTCCCGATTTTGGTGATGGCATAAGTCCTTTTGGACCTAGTACACGTCCAAGCTTCGCCAATTTTGGCATCATATTGGGAGTTGCAATTAATAAATCAAAATTAATATTTCCTTGGGTAATATTTTCAATTAATTCATCATTACCTACAATATCAGCCCCAGCATTTGTCGCTTCAGCAAAGTTTTCATCATTTGTTAAAACGGCAATTGTTACTTGTTTCCCAACACCATGTGGTAATGTTACTGTTGTTCGTAATTGTTGATCCGCATATTTTGGATCAATATTTAAATTTGCATGTAATTCGACACTTTCTACAAACTTAGCTGTTGCTGTTTCTTGTAGAACTTGAATCGCCTGGTCTAAATCTGAGTAAAGTTTATTTTTAGTTTTCTCAACATTTTCTTTGTGACGCCGCGATAGTTTAGGCATAACTTTCTCCACTAAAAATTTATTTAAGTTTAATTTAATCTACAATGGAGATTCCCATATTCCGGGCTGTTCCTTCAACAATCTTCATTGCACTCTCCAGTTTAGTAGTATTTAAATCTGGTAGTTTGATATTGGCAATTTCTTCTAATTGTACTTTTGTAATTGATCCAACATTTATTAAGTTTGGTGCAGAAGATCCTTTTTTAATCTTAGCTGCATTAACTAATAAAACAGATGCAGGAGGTGTTTTTAGAATAAATGTATAGCTTCTATCTTCATAAACCGAAATTTCAACCGGAATGATTAAACCTGCTTTGTCATTAGTTTTTGCATTGTATTCTTTACAAAATGCTGCAATATTTACACCATGTTGACCTAATGCCGGTCCAACAGGAGGTGCTGGTGTTGCTTTTCCAGCTGGTAAAGCAAGTTTAATTAATGCAGTAATTTTTTTAGCCATAAGAATGTAATAGTATAATCTGGAAAAGATATTTAGAAATTTTGGATTATAATTTGTTAAAACTTTAAGACTGCGGTACAATATTTATAATCTCAGTAGATAAAATCTTTTAATTTTTAAAATTCTATTTAACAGTATCAATTTTTCAATCGTAACCTCTTTTTAAAAGAGAAGCGCGCCCTGTAGGACTTGAACCCACGACATCTAATTTTGGAGACTAGCGTTCTACCAACTGAACTAAGGGCGCTAATATATTAACAATAATATAAAAATAATTAAGAAAAAATACAAGATTACTTACTAATACTAAAAGTTATAAGATAAAAAAGGAAATTTCAACGTATAAAAAAAATTAACGAATAAAAAATACCATAAATTATTTTAAAATGAGAAAAAAAGGTAAAGGAAATAATGCAAGCCCATCCCTTTTCGTTTACGATGAGCAACAAAACGTATTAAATTTAACAGCTCAGTTACCTCATAGTTTTACTTTAGAAAAAACTCTATTAACTTGTATATTAGTAAATTCTGATACATCGTTTCAAACTCTTGAAATTGTTATGGAACATTTACCAATTGATGCGTTTTATTTTAAAAATCATCAAAAATTATATGAAACTTTTATTAAGATGTATAAAGAAGATCTATCTATTGATTTTCTTACTACAACGGATTACATTCAATGTCATGGCCTGATAAATGAAGTTGGAGGATTACAAGTCATTACTGAACTTCTAAAAGAAATTCCAACTCTAGTTTATTTAATGGATTATATACGTTTAGTTAAACAAAAATATATCCGTCGATGTATCATTAAGATTGGTTTAAAAACGGTTGATAATGGATTTGTTATGAATTTTTCGGTTTATGAACAATTATTGGGTATCGAGACAGAAATACGAAAACTAATGACGGATCTTCAATTAAAAAAAAAAGATTTTAGTAGTGCCGAACTATTACGGTTCATTATTGATGATTTATGGGAAAAAGTAAAACAGCCAGGTCGATTATCTGGAATACCGTCTGGATTTGTAGGACTTGATTCTTATACAGATGGGTTTCAAAAATCCGAATTAATTATTATTGCTGGAAGACCTTCTGTCGGAAAAACATCTTTTGGGTTAAATATCGGCTTAAATGTTTTGAAGAAAACTCGTTTACCAGTAATTTTTTTTAGTTTAGAGATGTCTGCTCAACAGTTAATGTATCGCTTACTTTCAATGGAAACTTGTCTTGATCAGATGAAATTGAAAACTGGACTTTTGAATAAGGAAGACTGGAAAAAAATTGATTTAGTTATGAGAATTTTAGGAAAAATTCCAGTTCATTTACATGATACACCAAACTTAAGTTCTGCTGATGTTCGTAAAGTATTAAAAAATTTTGCAAATACATATCCTCAAATTGGCTTAGTTGTAATTGATTATTTACAATTGATGCAAGAACCTTCATCAAAGAATATTAATCGGTCTCAAGAAATTTCATTAATTACTCGTGAATTAAAAAACATTGCCCGTGAATTTAACGTTCCTATTATTGCATTATCTCAATTAAGTCGAACGATTGATGGGCGAATTGATCCAAAACCAATGTTATCTGATTTACGTGATAGCGGGTCTATTGAACAAGACGCGGATCTTGTCCTAATGTTATATAAAAACAAACAAAAGTCAGTGACTAATTTAACACCTGGTTCAGCCATTATAGATGTTTCTATTGCGAAGCAACGAAACGGTCCAATCGGAGACACTCAACTTTTGTTTAATCAATATTTAACAAAATTTGAAGACTATGATAAAAACGAACCTTATAATCCAATCTAAAGGATTGAAAAATATTAACAATCGATAATCTATTTTAACAATTATTTACAGGCTTTTAACAAATGACTCTACTCCTACTTAAGATTAAATTGGATCGATTTCCTATTTCACTAAGTAGGAGTAATAGATATAAGTAAATTTTAATTCAATTTTATCTAAAACCGAACCCAGAAAATTTGTAATCAGCTTGTAAATAGTATTGAAATTGAAACATTATTTAAGACTCTATTTAGATAAAAATAATTAAGCCTAACCATTCTATTAAAACAAATAGATATTCTTATTACCTCTTTAGTTCTATGATTTTTGAAACTTGAGTAGTAAGAACTTATTTAAATCTTGACATCTCATTTATAATTCAGTAAACTATCAAGTAAAAAGGGTCAGTGTCCGAGTGGTTAAAGGAGACGGATTGTAAATCCGTTACAGTAATGTTACGTTGGTTCGAATCCAACCTGGCCCAATACTATAAACACTTTTGGTAAGAAGCTTTTTACATGCCAACCATATTTTTTAAAACAATATACAAAAGTCCGATTATTCCAAAAACTAGAAGGATTAAAAAAATTCGTAGTTTCGGAATTTTAAATAAATTCCGAAAAGGGGTAATGATAATTAATGTTAGCCCAATTACACTACTAATAAAAAATCGTGGGTAACGAGAAATATTATTCCAAAAATCATTCATAAGGTCTTTATATAATTATTAAGTACATGACTATTATAGTGATATATGTAAGAATTAGAAATTTATTTCCTTAGATTAATCTTTTATTCCGTTGATAAAACTTCAAATTTATGAATTTTGTAATACATTTGGAACTTAAAATCAAATTGTGTTATAATAAATTTAACAAAGGTAGTACAAGGCTCTGTAGCTCAGTGGTTAGAGCGGGGGATTCATAAGCCCTAGGTCGTAGGTTCAAATCCCACCAGAGCCATCTATCTAGTATGTATTTTTTTAAAAGTTTATTTAGGAGAAATGGCTGAGTGGTCGAAAGCAATAGATTGCTAATCTATCGTGCAATATATTGTACCCAGGGTTCGAATCCCTGTTTCTCCTTTGTTAATAAAACTTGATCAAAAAAATTGACATTTTAAATAGATTAAAGTAACATTAAATTATTAGTTTAATCTAAAATCTTGGGATTGTAGTTCAATTGGTTAGAGCACCGCCCTGTCACGGCGGAAGTTGCGAGTTCGAGTCTCGTCAGTCCCGTTTTAAAATAAGTTTGTTATATTCCTTTAGGTTACTCTAATTTTTTTAGAAACTATTTAAATTATTTATGAAAATAGTTTAGTTACTTTTTTATTTTTTTATTGCCATAAAGGGAATAAATTTTAAATTGATCATTTAAATTAAAATTGAGTAATTTTTTCAATCTTTACTTATAATAGTATAATAGCTAATCTTTATTTAGTTTAGTTGTAAGAAAGTCAAAAACCATTATTTATATTGAGGAATGTATTACTATGGCATTACCATGGTATCGTGTTCACACTGTTGTTTTAAATGACCCTGGAAGATTAATTGCAGTACATTTAATGCATACAGCTTTAGTTGCTGGTTGGGCTGGATCAATGGCCTTATACGAATTAGCTGTTTTTGATCCGTCTGATCCTGTTTTAAATCCAATGTGGCGTCAAGGTATGTTTGTTATGCCTTTTATGACTCGCTTAGGAATTACAGATTCTTGGGGTGGATGGAGTATTACTGGTGAGAGTGTTTCAAATCCTGGGATTTGGAGTTTTGAAGGAGTAGCATTATCACATATTATTTTATCAGGTATGTGTTTCCTAGCTGCTATCTGGCATTGGGTTTACTGGGATTTAGAATTATTCCGTGATCCACGAACTGGAGAACCAGCATTAGATTTACCAAAAATCTTTGGAATTCATTTATTCTTATCAGGACTAGCATGTTTTGGTTTTGGAGCTTTCCACGTAACTGGTTTATTTGGTCCTGGTATCTGGGTTTCAGATGCATACGGAATTACAGGGAAAGTACAACCTGTAGCGCCTTCTTGGGGTGCTGATGGTTTCAACCCATTCAATCCTGGTGGTATTGCAGCTCACCATATTGCTGCAGGTATCTTTGGTATTTTCGCAGGTGTTTTCCACCTTACAGTTCGTCCACCACAACGTTTATATCGTGCTTTACGTATGGGTAACATCGAAACGGTATTATCTAGTAGTATTGCAGCTGTATTCTTTGCTGCTTTTGTTACGTCAGGTACAATGTGGTATGGAGCAGCAGCGACGCCAATTGAATTATTTGGACCAACGCGTTATCAGTGGGATAGTGGGTACTTCCAACAAGAAATTGAGCGACAAGTTGAAACTTCTGTTAGTGAAGGATTATCTGAAAGTCAAGCATGGTCAAGAATTCCAGATAAATTAGCATTTTATGACTATATTGGAAACAACCCTGCAAAAGGTGGTTTATTCCGTGCTGGTCCAATGAACAAAGGTGATGGTGTTGCTGAAGCTTGGTTAGGTCATCCAATTTTCCGTGATAAAGAAGGGCGTGAATTAACTGTAAGACGTATGCCTGCCTTCTTTGAAACATTCCCTGTTATCTTAGTAGATAAAGATGGTATTATTCGTGCGGATATTCCTTTCCGTCGTGCGGAATCTAAATATAGTATTGAGCAAGTAGGTGTAACTGTTGATTTCTATGGTGGTAAATTAAATGGTCAAACATTTAAAGATGCTCCAACTGTTAAGAAATTTGCACGTAAAGCTCAATTAGGAGAAGTTTTTGAATTTGATAGAACAAGTTTATCATCTGACGGTGTATTCAGAAGTAGTCCACGTGGTTGGTATACTTTTGGTCACGCAAACTTTGCTTTATTGTTCTTCTTTGGACATTTATGGCATGGTGGTCGTACGATCTTCCGTGATGTATTCACAGGTATTGGTGCGGAAGTTACAGAACAAGTTGAGTTCGGTGCTTTCCAAAAATTAGGTGATAAATCAACTAAAAAACAAGGTGCTGTTTAAAGCATACTTACAATCAAAGTTTTAAATTTCTTCATATTTATTATAGGATCATAAACAATGGAAGCTTTAGTTTATACATTTTTACTTATTGGTACTTTAATGGTAATCTTCTTTGCCGTATTCTTCCGAGATACGCCACGAATTCTTAGAAAATAAAACCAATTTATTTGGTTTTATTTTTTAGTCTTCATGTTCTTCGAATGGATCACGTAAATTTTTAGATGTTGGTCCAAACGCAGTGTAAATAGAATATGTAGTAATTCCTAGAAGTAAACTTGATACAAAAATTACAATAATAGTTGCTGTTTCCATGATATATATTGATTATGATTAACATCTTAATATTATATATCATATAATAGAAAAATTAACTTATTAAAATTTAAATATGGCATTACGAACAAGATTAGGTGAAATTTTACGTCCATTAAATGCTGAATATGGTAAAGTTGCACCAGGTTGGGGTACTACTCCAATTATGGGTGTAGTAATGGCAGCATTCTTAGTTTTTTTATTAATTATTTTACAAATTTATAACTCATCATTAATCATTGAAAATGTTGATGTAGATTGGGCAAACGGTATTGTATAATAATAATATTAAAAATAATTTGGAGAAACAAATTCGTTTTTCCAAATTATAAAAATCACACACATTAAATATATATATCTCTTTATGGATATTATCAGTCTAGGTTGGGCCGGCTTAATGACAATGTTTACGTTTTCATTAGCGTTAACTGTTTGGGCTCGAAATGGTTTCTAATTATTTTAATTCTTTGTAGAATATGATAGAATTAGTCAGAGTCGTTTTTCCGTATGCAAGTCCAGAAATTGTTAGTTCTGCAGCTATTGTCTTTTCAATGACTTTATTTGGTCTTTCTTTAGGATTTGTTTTATTAAAAGTACAAGGTGAATAATCGTTTATTTAATAATAATATAACTAATATTATTATTAAATTTTAATAGTGGTATACGAAAAATTACCACAATTCTCAATCTCGGAACAATCGAAATATAGAACTTTCAATTAGGAAAAAAAGTAATCGTTTCTTGACTTTTTAAAAACTTAAAAGTAACCTTGATAGCTAACAGTTAAGTAAATTCAACAAACAAATTTAATATTAACAATCAGTGGATTTATTTTTTTAAAGCGATTAAGAAAATAATTGTTAACCTATGTTTTTATCAGTTTTCACAAATGGATAGAATATCCCCAATTCTTTTTTTAAGGAAAGTTCACTTTAATTTTATAAAATCTTGAAACCTTTCAATAACTCATTAACCAAACAAAACTTCTATGGCAAAAAAAAGCATGATTGAACGCGAAAAAAAACGCATTCGTCTAGAAAAAAAATACGCTCTAAAACGAACAAATTTATTGCACGAATATAAGCAAGAAGAAAACTTTACTAAAAAACTTGAAATTCATTCAAAAATTCAGCAGTTACCACGCAATAGTGCAAAAACTAGAATTCGTAATCGCTGTTGGAAAACAGGTCGTCCACGTGGCGTTTTCCGTGATTTTGGTCTATCACGTCATGTTGTCCGCGAAATGGCACATCAATGTTTATTACCAGGGGTAACAAAATCTAGTTGGTAATAAAACTTATATTGATTTTTGTTACTTTAATTTATAATTAACTATAGATCTGAAGAGAGAAATGTTTTTGTTATAATCTAGCACTAAGTTTTTTTTAGAATTACCCTGATTTATTTTTAATCATTAGGAGTTTTTATGATTTCTGATTCACAAGTTTACACAGCATTATGTATTGCGTTATTAGCATCCCTTTTAGCAATTAGTTTAGGGACTTCACTTTACGAATAATAAATTTTTAACATTTCTTAAGAATCGTTAATTATTTCAAATGCAAAAATTTAATATTTAATAATATAGTTTTAAAATTATGGTACAAGAAAACTCAAAAGATTTCGTTACTCCAGTATTTCCGTTTACAGCAATCGTGGGTCAAGATGAAATGAAACTTGCTTTACAATTGAATGTAATTGATCCTAAAATTGGTGGAGTTTTAATTATGGGCGACCGTGGAACTGGAAAGTCTACAACAATTCGAGCAATTGCTGATTTACTTCCAGAAATTGAAGTGGTCGCTGAAGACCCATTCAATTCTCATCCAACTAATTTAGAATTAATGAGTAGTGAAGTAAAATCACAAATCCAAGGTGATTCTAATGATATTGAAACAGATTTTATCAAAATCCCAATGATTGATTTACCATTAGGAGCAACAGAAGATCGTGTTTGTGGAACAATTGATATTGAGAAAGCATTAACAGAAGGGGTTAAAGCTTTTGAACCTGGATTACTTGCAAAAGCAAATCGTGGAATTCTATATGTCGATGAGGTTAACTTATTAGATGATCATTTAGTAGATATTCTATTAGATTCAGCAGCTTCAGGTTGGAATACTGTGGAACGAGAAGGAATTTCAATTCGCCACCCTGCTCGATTTGTTCTTGTTGGATCTGGAAACCCAGAAGAAGGTGAATTACGACCTCAATTACTAGATCGATTTGGAATGCAAGCTGAAATTCGAACAGTAAAAGATCCAACGTTACGTGTTAAAGTTGTAGAAGAAAGAACATCATTTGACCAAACACCTATGGTTTGGATTGATAAATACGAACAACAACAACAAGAATTACGTGACCGTATCGTTTCAGCTCAACAGTTATTACCAAGTGTTCAAATTGATTACGATTTACGAATTAAAATTTCAGAAGTTTGTAGCCGTCTTGATGTAGATGGATTACGAGGCGATATTGTAACAACACGTGCCGCACAAGCTCATGCTGCTTACGATAACCGTGACAAAGTAACAGTTGACGATATCGCAGCTATTATTGTATTATGTCTGCGTCATCGATTACGTAAAGATCCATTAGAATCAATTGCGGAAGGTAACAAAGTAGAGAAAATCTTTAAAGAAATCTTTGAAATTGAAGACTAATCTCTCATTTTTTAAACAATTAAATTTATGTTAACCATTCTTGGAACTGCTATAAGTCTGTTTTTAATTTTAATTATTCTTGTACGAATTCCTCGAGAGTCTATTGGTCTTGCAAGTTTTGCCAATAACAGTGATTTACTAGGTTCTCCTGGTTCAGCAGAACGTTTTTTAGATATTTTAACAGTCAGTGGTATTTTAGTTTACTTTTCAATTGCATTCCAATTAAATGTAAAGACAATTTAATGGTAAGATAACAATACCAGTAAATTGTTTTTTCATAAACTGCAATCGAAAAAAAAAAATGGATTACTATTTGTAAGGTAATTCCATTTTTTACTAATCTCCATTCTGATTCTAGTATAGATTTATTAAGAGTTATTTTGACCCCCTAGTTATAGCAAATAATTACCTTAGAACACTATTTTTTATTAAATTTAAATGAAATATTTGAAATTTATCTAACTATAGCCAGAATATTTCGAGAAAGAATACTTATGTTTGTCTCTTAATTCTTTGGAAATCGTTAGAGTTTTAAATCAAAAAAGATGTATGTAAATACATTTTAAAACCATTAAGATAAGAATGGAAAGCTATAACCTAGATTTTTAATTACGTTATAGCTTTCATAAATTTAGTTAATTGATAAATACTCACTTGATCGAACGAATAAACTGGAATTTGTTTTTCGTTTGCAAACTTATTCAAGTTAGAATTTTGTTTCAAATGTTTGGTTACGCCAATTATAACACTTGCTTTTTGTAAATCATTCGTGAAAGTAAATTGCACATTCGCTTTTGAAAAAACTTCTTTGAGAAAATTTTTCGAGATTGAATACGAATAAATTACTAAACTTTTTTTAAGCTCCTGCAAAAATTTAGGAGTTTTTAGATCATTAAACTCTGTCCAACATTTGGTAACAGTTAGTTGAACTTCATCTGTTAGTAAACTAGTTTGGACTAATGAATTTTGGGAAGGTGAAAAATTATCACATTGTATTTGTATTTTTTCATCTAATTGAAATTTGCGAGTTTGGCAAATTAAATAATCTTTTCGTAAAAATAAATCTGCTGATGTAGCAACATTTTCATGAATTGTCCAAATATTGGGATGATTAATTTCAATTATAATTTCAAATGCGGGATAAGCCTTACGTTCCAATACACTTTTTTGTGTTCCTCGTCGTTTTGCTTCATCATCACTTAAAGTGACATATTGAATTCCACCAATTAAATCTGATAACGGTGGGTTTTTAATTAAATTTTCTAAACAATTTCCATGCGTTGTTCCAATTAGTTGAACGCCTTTTTCTGCAATTGTTCGAGCTGCTAAAACTTCTAATTCTGTTCCAATTTCATCAATTATGATTACTTGAGGCATATGGTTTTCAACAGCCTCAATCATTACTTGATGTTGTAATTCTGTTTTTGGAACTTGCATTCGTCTAGCACGCCCAATCCCAGAATGAGTAATATCGCTATCACCACCAATTTCATTTGATGTATCAATTATCACAACTCGTTTTTCCATTTCATTGGCTAAAACTCTACTGATTTCACGAATGATGGTTGTTTTTCCAACTCCTGGTTTTCCTAAAATTAAAATGGACTTTTCTGATTCTAACAAATCACGAATTACGGAAACCGTACCAAATATTGATCGACCAATTCTACAAGTTAATCCATTTATTAAGAATTGACGATTTCGGATACAGCTTATCCGATGTAGTGTTCTTTCAATACCCGCTCGGTTTTCATTACTAAATTTACTAAGATGTTTTGTGACGAAATCAATATCTTGCCATGAAATAATTTTTTGTGATAAATATTCTGGACCATAAGTAAACCGTGCTTCAGGACGGCGTCCTAAATCAAGAACAATTTCAATCATCTGATCGTGATACCTATGTTTCCTAAGAGTTGGTTGAAGAAAAAAAGGTAAATTTTCAATTAATTTTTCGAAATCATTAGTTAAATTCATGAACAAAAGAATATTAGTAAATTTATAATTTAAATTTCCCTCAATAATACAGAGTAATTTAAATTAGTTTATTTTAGTTAGTACTAGTTATTAAAGATTGAAATGTTGAACTATCTAAGATAGCAATCTGTGATAACATTTTACGGTTTAAATCAATATTTGATTTTTTAAATTGATTGATTGCTTGACTATAAGTAATCCCATTTGCTCTTGAAGCCGCATTGATTCTTCGGATCCAAATTTTTCTAAAGATTCGTTTCTTCTGTTTACGACCAACATATGAATATCTTAGAGCTTTCATAACTTGTTGATTTGCAACTCTGAATAAAACAGAATGTGCACCTTTATAACCACTTGCAAGTGCTAGAATTTTTTTTCGACGTTTACGAGCTACATTTCCACGTTTGACTCTTACCATTTGTATTGTATTGTTAGTAATCTAATAAGGTAACATTAATTTAATTGGTGCTTTATCATTTTTATTGACGCAGCAAACTTGTGACAGTTTTCGTTTTTGCTTGTTGGATTTTTTCATTAATAAATGACCTTTATAAGCATGACGACGTAAAAAATTATTTGTTCCAGTAATTTTATATCGTTTTGCTGCGGCTTTTCGTGTTTTTAGTTTCGGCATAACATTTTATTTATATTTGTTAAGATACAATTTTTTAAAATAAGCTTTTGATTTTAAAGGATGAGAATAGAAGATTTGATCACCTTTTTTCCAATCCACAGGGCATGCCTGACCAGGGTTTTCTTTAATATATTGAATTGACTTTAAAACTCTAAGCAATTCATCTATATTTCTTCCACATAATAAATTATTAACTGTATAATATTGAATAATTCCTTCCTTGTCAATAATAAATATACCAGGAAATGAAAGACCATCATTTGTCAATAGATGATATTTTTTAGTAATGGTCTGATTTAAATCAGAAACTAATGGATAGTTCAACTTTCCTAATCCACCTTGACTACGGTTTGATAATAAATAATGTAAATGTGAAAATGGACTATCAATTGAAACTGCTAAAATCTGAGTGGATAATTGTCTAAAATCATTGATTCGATCACTCAATTGAATTAATTCAGTTGGAGAAACAGAAGTAAAATTGGCTGGGTAGAAAACTAAAAGGACGTATTTTTTTCCATGATAATCAGATAATCGAATTTTGCCTAATCTATTTTTATAAACTCCAACAGTTAAAAAATTTGGTGCCATTTTTCCAATTTGTGGTAGATTACTCATAAACAAAAATTTTCAGTACAAGAATATAAACTAAAAAATAATAATAAAAGAAATAAAGTATAGCAATTTTTAACAAAATTTTTATTGGTTTTTTACTTGTGAAAATCTGAACAGAATTAAAAACGAGATGGTTTTATCATATTCTAAAATTCTAGACTTACTAGTTAAATGTAATCTAAAATTATTTAATTTATTAATCAAAATTGAAAATTATTAAAAAAAGTTGGTTTGGATCTATCAAACCTGTTATGATATGAATTAAAAATAAGTTAATCATAAATTAATAAGGAAATAAACTCAATGAATCGTGACACAATACAAAAAATTCTTATTGGATTATTTGTCACGGCTTGTATCTTTTTAGGTATTCAAGTTGTTGATGTAGATAATGTTTTAGAATTCGACAAGGGTTCACCAAAAACTGAAATGACAGTTGCTTCTAGTGGTTCAAGAATGACATATGGAAGATTCTTAGAATATCTAGAACTTGGATGGGTAAAACAAGTAGATTTATATGATAATAACCGAAATGCTATTGTCCTGGCTTCTAGCCCTGAATTAGGAAATCGTCCTCAAGCAATACGCGTCGAAATACCAGTTGGTGCATCACAATTAATTCAAAAGTTAAAAGAATATAATATTGACTTTGATGCGCATCCACTTCCACAAAAAAGTCTTTTAATTACTATTGCTAGCAACTTAATTTTACCATTAATCTTTATTGCTGGTTTAATATTCTTTTTCCAAAACTCTGAGAACTTCCCACAAAATAATGGAATGTCTCCAATGAATTTAGGTAAGTCAACAGCAAGATTCGATCAACGACCAGAAACAGGAATTTCTTTTGATGATATTGCTGGAATTGATGAAGCAAAGGCTGAATTTGAAGAAATCGTGTCATTTTTACGTGAACCAGAACGTTATACATTAGTTGGTGCAAAAATTCCAAAAGGTGTTCTGTTAGTTGGCCCTCCAGGTACAGGAAAAACATTATTAGCAAAAGCAATTGCTAGTGAAGCAAATGTTCCATTCTATAATGTTGCCGGATCAGAATTTGTTGAAATGTTTATTGGTATTGGTGCAGCAAGAATTCGTGATTTATTTAAAAAAGCTTCTGAAAATACACCTTGTATTGTTTTCATTGATGAAATTGATGCAGTTGGACGAGAACGTGGAGCTGGTATCGGCGGAGGTAATGATGAGCGTGAGCAAACTTTAAACCAATTATTAACTGAAATGGATGGTTTTAAAGAAAATAAAGGGGTTATTGTAGTAGGAGCAACAAACCGAGTGGATATTTTAGATTCAGCTCTATTACGTCCTGGTCGATTTGATCGTCAGATTCAAGTTGGATTACCAGATCGGTTAGGTAGACTTGGAATTTTAAAAGTTCATGCTAGAAATAAACCATTAGATAAAGATGTTTCACTAATTCAAATCGCAAATCGAACACCAGGGTTTTCTGGAGCAGATTTAGCAAACTTACTAAATGAATCGGCAATTTTAGCAACTCGTTACAAAAAAGATACTATTTCAAAAAATGAGATCAATGAAGCTGTTGATCGAATCATTGGTGGTATAGCGGGTTCAGCTATGGAAGATAGTAAAAATAAAAAATTGATTGCTTATCACGAAGTTGGTCGTGCAACTATTGGCTCACTATTACAAAATCATGATGCTGTTGAAAAAGTAACATTAATTCCACGAGGAAGTTCAAAAGGACTTACTTGGTTTGCTCCAAGTGAAGATCAAATGTTAATCTCACGTGCTCAATTATTAGCAAGAATTACTGAAACATTAGGCGGACGAGTAGCAGAACGCGTAATTTTTGGTGAAACAGAAGTAACTACAGGATCAAGTGGTGAAATTCAACAAGTGACACGAATTGCTCGACAAATGGTAACAAGATATGGTATGTCAACTCTTGGCCCAATTGCATTAGAAAATGAGAATAATGAAATGTTATTCAAAGGTGAAATGTCAAACCGTATTGATGATGAAGTTTGTCGAATTGTAAGTCACTGTGAACAGCTAGCTACACGTATTATTCGTGATAATCGAGTTATTATCGATTTAATTGTAGAACGTTTATTAGAAGCTGAAACAATTGATGGAAATGACTTCCGTTCATTACTAGAACAATATACAATTCCACCAGTGAAATAACGGATACTTTTTTAAAATTTTCATTCTTATTACAACTTCTTGTAATAAGAATGAAAACTACTATTTATTTTTTATTCTTAACAAATACTTCTTTTGATTCTGCAATTGCTTCTTTTAAAGATGCTTCTGCTTCTTCTGTAAATTGATTTGTTGATGAAACAATATTTAAGTATGGCTTTTGTGATGTTGTTAAATATGAAATTAAACTTGCACAATAACCTTTTACATCTGGAATCTCAACATCATCTAAGTAGCCGTTAATACCAGCATAGATAATTGCAACTTGTTGAGGAACTGATAATGGTGAATTTTGTGGTTGTTTTAAAAGTTCACGTAATCGTGTTCCACGAGCTAATTGCTTTTGTGTTGCATCATCTAAATCAGATGCGAATTGTGAGAAAGCTTCTAATTCAGCGAATTGAGCTAATTCTAATTTTAATTTACCTGCAACTTTTTTCATTGCTTTCGTTTGTGCTGCAGAACCTACTCGAGATACTGAAATACCAACGTTAATTGCAGGTCGAATTCCTGAATTAAATAAATCGTTTGATAAGAAGATTTGTCCATCTGTAATTGAAATTACATTTGTTGGAATATATGCTGAAACATCACTTGCTTGAGTTTCAATAACTGGAAGTGCAGTCATACTTCCACCACCTAATGCATCACTTAACTTAGCTGCACGTTCTAATAAACGTGAGTGTAAGTAGAATACATCACCTGGATAAGCTTCACGTCCTGGAGGACGACGTAATAATAACGACATTTGACGGTATGCCATAGCTTGCTTCGTTAAATCATCATAAATAACTAACGTTGCTTTTCCTTTATACATAAAGTATTCTGCTAATGCTGCACCTGCATATGGAGCAATATATTGTAATGTTGCTGGATCATTTGCACTAGCTGCTACAATAATTGTATATGCCATAGCGCCTTTTTCTTCTAAAACGTTTACTACTTGAGCAATCGTTGAAGCTTTTTGACCAACACCAACATAAACACATACAACATCTTCTTTTGCTTGGTTAATAATTGTATTAACAGCAATTGCAGTCTTACCTGTTTGACGGTCACCAATAATTAATTCTCGTTGACCACGGCCAATTGGAATCATTGCATCAATTGATGTAATACCAGTTTGTAATGGTTCACATACTGATTTACGACTAATAATACCAGGAGCCATTGCTTCAAGTAATTGATTCTCAGAAGATTCAATTTCACCTTTTCCATCAATTGGAAGAGCTAACGCATTTACAACACGTCCTAAGAAATTTTCACCAACTGGAATTTGTGAAATTTGACCTGTTGATTTTACAGTACTGCCTTCTAAAATTTGACGACCAGTACCCATTAATACAACACCAACGTTGTCATTTTCTAAATTTAAAGCAATACCAATAGTTTTGTCTTCAAATTCTAGAAGTTCTCCACTCATTACTTGATCAAGACCATAAACGCGGGCAATACCATCACCAACTTGTAAGACCGTACCAATATTATCTACCTTAACATCTTGATCGTATTGTTCAATTTGTTCACGGATAATACTACTAATTTCGTCTGGACGAATATTTATCATTGTATTATTTTTTTAAGATATAAAAAGTTAATAAAGTTTAGTTGCGTTAGATTTCTAACACAGTATCTAAATGTTTAGCTAATTGTTGTACTTTATTTTTAATTGTATAATCAAGAACCTTTGAGTCTGTTTTAATTAAAAACCCACCAATTAAACTAGGTTCAACATTGATTACTAAGCGAATTTCGCGAGCATTCATTGATTCTTTTAATTTTTGAATCAACGTATCTTTTTGTGAATTTGTAAAAGCAAATGCTGTTGAAACTTCAACCATTTTAATCGATGCAGTTTCATAAATCAATTCTAAGTAACTATCAATTACTGAAGTTAATAGATTAATTCTATCACGTTCTACTAAAACCATTAAGAAATTAAAAGTCTCGGTATTAAGTTGTGATTGTAATGTTTTTGTTAAAATCGCACTTTTTACTTCTTGTTTTACAACAGGATTAGTTAGATATTCCATTAATTCAGGAGTTTCCTCTAAAAAGATATCTAAGTTTTGAAAATCTGCTGTAATTTGATGCATGATATTCTTTTCAACAGAAAAGTCAAAAAGAGCACGAGCATAAGGAGCTGCAATTTTCGATGTTAAGGGATTTCCACTCATAATAAATCTCCTTTAAGGTTATCAATAGTCTCACTAATGAATTCAGTTGAACGTGTTTTTGACTTAAATGCTGCATTAACTCTAGTTACTGTTCGTTGTAATACAAGAGAAATAATCTCCTGTTTAATTTCAACAAATATTTGACGCTCTTTCGAACGGAAAGAGGCTAAAGCACGTTCAAAGCGAACTGCTAAGTCTTTTCTAGCTTGGAATGCATCTGACTCAAGTAATACTTTTTTAGTTGTTACAGTTTCATTTTTAATTTCACTGATAACAATATTTGCTTGATTCAATTGCTTTTCAGCCTCAACTAAACGTTTTTTTGCTTCACTTAATCGATCTTCGGCATCTTGAACACCTTTTACAATCGTCGTTCTTCGTTCTTCTAATAATGATCCTAAAAAGTCTCGACCGGTATAAACTAAAATTGCAAGCAAGGCTAGAATATTAATTAAACCTGTTTCTAGAATATCGGTATTTAAACTAATGCCTTCATTGGCAAGTAATGTAAAAATCTGATCAAAATTTTCCATGTTTTCGATTTTTTATCTAAACTGTTTGTTCACTTATAGAAAGAAAAATTACAGTCTACAAAAAATTTAAACTGCTAATTTAGTTTCAATGTCCACCAATAATGACTGAACGATTTCATCTAAATTATTAAGCGCAATTTCTTTTTTTGCAAAAAGATCTTTAGTAATAGTATCTAATAAATTATCAATATATTTTTGAGAAATATTTACTTCTACTTCTAAAATTTCTTTATGAATTTTTTGTGATTTTGTAATTTCTAATTGAGCTTGTTTACGGACGTCTTCTAACTCTTGTTCATATTGTGTTGTTAGTTTATTAGCTTCTGCTAATATTTTTGAAGCTTCACTAAGATTTGTTAGAATATATTCTTTTCGCTCTTCAATAACTGTTAACAATGGGTTATATAAAAGCACGTTTAGAATAACCATAAGTAGTAAAAATTGAATTGCTACTAATGGTAATGTTGCGTTTATATCAAATAACCCACCAGGTCCACTAACTTCTGAACTTGAGATTAAAATTGAAAAATTAATCATATAAAATCTATATATTATAGAATTAAAGTTTTGTGAATAAAAACCTGTTAATTAGGTTTTTATTTTGGTGTGAGAATTTTTTACGTCTCTGAATTAACCGTTGAATGGGTTAGCGAATAATAATGCTAATGCTACAACTAGACCGTAAATAGTTAAGGCTTCCATGAAGGCTAAACTTAATAATAATGTACCACGAATTTTGTTTTCTGCTTCTGGTTGACGAGCAATACCTTCAACAGCTTGACCAGCAGCGTTACCTTGACCAATACCAGGTCCGATAGCAGCTAAACCAATCGCTAAACCAGCAGCAATAACAGAAGCAGCAGAAATAATAGAATCCATAATAAAATTTTAGTTATATATATATATTTTAAAAAATCTAATCTTGGTCAGTCAAAATTTATTCAAGAGCTTCTGCAATGTAAGCAGCAGCTAATGTTGAGAAAATTAAAGCTTGTACTGAACCAGCAAAAATCCCTAATAACATGATTGGTAAAGGAATTACCAATGGAACTAATGAAGTTAATACAGTAATTGTTAATTCATCAGCTAAAACATTCCCGAATAATCGGAAACTTAATGATAACGGCTTTGTAAAATCTTCTAGAATATTAATTGGTAAAAGAAGTGGAATTGGTTCAACATAACGTTTGAAATATCCAAGCCCTTTTTTACTTAAACCTGCATAGAAATAGGCAAATGAAGTTAATAATGCTAATGCAACTGTTGTATTAATATCATTTGTAGGAGCAGCAAACTCTCCTTCTGGCAGTTCAATTAATTTCCAAGGAATAATTGCGCCTGCCCAGTTACATCCAAAAATAAAGAAGAATAACGTTCCGATGAATGGAATCCATTCTTTATAAAAACTCTCACCTAATTGATCTTTAGCAATGTCAGTTACAAATTCAACTGCACTTTCCATAAAGTTTTGGAAACCATGTGGAATACGTTCAGCATTTGAACTACCTAAGAATGCAAACAGTAATAATACGGCAAATACAAACCAGATAACTACAAGAACTTGACCATGTACTAAAAATCCTGCAAGATTCCAGTAAAAATGTTTTCCAACTTCTGCTTCCGCTAATAGTGTAAACATATTTGAATCAAACATTTCTGGGTATAAAAAATTTAACTAACTTAGTAAATTACCCAATATTAAAAAATATATAGGAACAAAATAAATTATAAATTAATTTCTAATAGTTTAGGGATAAATTTATAAAAACGCTTTTATTTTGTCAGCCAACCATAACCTTTATCTTCTAATTCTAACGCTAAGTCTGCAGAACCAGTTTTAGTAATTTGTCCTTTTTGCATAACATGAACATAAGTTGGGTTTATATAGTCTAATAGTCGTTGATAATGCGTAATTAATAAAATTCCTTTCGATGGATTCATGAAATTATTGATTCCAATAGAGATAGTTTTTAGTGCATCAATATCTAGGCCTGAATCTGTTTCATCTAAGATCGCTAATTCTGAATCTAATAGAATCATTTGCAAAATCTCATTTCGTTTCTTTTCGCCTCCTGAAAATCCTTCATTTACATTTCGGCTTAAAAAAACGGGTGACATATTTACAAGTTTCAATTTTTCATTTATTAAACCAAAGAATTCAATTGGATCCACTTCGGGTTTATTATAAAATTTTTGTTTTGAATTATATGCCAGACGCAGAAAATCTTCATTACTTACACCCGGAATTTCAATAGGATATTGGAAGGCTAGAAATATTCCTAAGTGTGATCTTTCTTCAGGTTCAAGATCTAAAATACTTAATCCTTTGAAAAAAATATCTCCATCCATGACTGTATAGGCTGGATGTCCAGCTAAAACCTTTGAGAAAGTACTCTTGCCTGAACCGTTTGGTCCCATAATTGCATGAATTTCACCTCGATTTATTTTCAGGTTAAAACCTTTCAAAATTTCGTTGTCCTCAATCGAAACATGTAAATTTTTGACTTCTAAAAGAGTTACATCTGAATTCATTAGCCAACACTCCCTTCTAATTTTAAAGTTAATAAGTTATCTGCTTCTGCAGCAAATTCAAGTGGTAATTCCGTAAAAATTTCACGACAAAATCCACTGATCATTAATTCTACAGCTTTTTCTAATTCAATACCACGTTGTAAAAAATAGAAAATTTGTTCTTCTCCAATCTTTGAAGTTGAAGCTTCATGTTCAATCTTGGTAGTCGAATTATTTACAGAAATAAATGGAAACGTATTTGCATTTGATAAATTACCAATTAATAATGAGTCACATTGTGAATAATTACGAGCACCGTGTGCTTTACTCATTACATTCACAAATCCCCTATAACTATTTTTAGATTTACCGGCAGAAATACCTTTTGAAATAATTCGGCTTCGAGAATTCTTACCAATATGAATCATCTTTGTTCCTGTATCGGCCTGTTGATAATTATTAGTTAATGCAACAGAATAAAATTCTCCTTGTGAATTATCTCCCATTAATACACAACTTGGGTACTTCCATGTGATTGCCGAACCAGTTTCAACTTGTGTCCATGAAATTTTAGAATTTGTTCCTGCACATAAGCCTCGCTTGGTCACAAAGTTATAAATTCCTCCTTTTCCATATTCATTTCCAGAATACCAATTTTGAACAGTTGAATATTTAATACTTGCATTTTCTAAAGCAATTAATTCCACAACAGCCGCATGAAGCTGATTTGTATCATACTGAGGAGCAGTACAGCCTTCTAAATAATTAACTTGGCTATTTTTTTCTGCTATTAACAGTGTTCTTTCGAATTGACCTGAATTCTCATCATTGATTCGAAAATAAGTCGAAATATCTAAAGGACAAATTGTATCCTCAGGGATATAACAAAATGAACCATCCGTAAATACAGCTGAATTTAAAGCAGAAAAATAATTATCCCCAATTGGAACAACTGAACCCAAATATTTTTGTACTAATTCAGGTGAATGGTGAATCGCTTCTGAAATCGAAGAAAAAATGATTCCATATTGACTTAATTCGTCTTGAAACGTTGTTCCGACAGAAACACTATCAAATACAACATCAACCGCTACATTGGCTAATCGTTTTTGCTCATTTAATGAAATTCCTAATTTCTCAAACGTTTTAAGTAATTCTGGATCAACTTCGTTTAAATCTTGGAGTTTTTTTTTAGATTTTGGAGCTGAATAATAGATGATTTCTTGGTAATTTATTTGTGGAAATTTTAAATATGCCCAATCAGGTTCCGACATTTGTTTCCAGCGTTTATAAGCTTTTAATCGAAATTCTAATAAAAATTTAGGTTCTTCTTTTTTCTTTGAAATTAAAGCAACAGTTTGTTCATTTAGTCCTTTCTTAATAATATCTTTTTCAATATTTGTTGAAAATCCATATTGATAAGTTTTATTGACCAACTTTGTAATATTGGTATTCAAAACTTTATTTGATTGGTTAATCATAGCAACGATAAGATATGTATATAAATAGTTTAATATAGGTTAATTATTATACATTATGGAGATTATTGTAAAAGAAATTTTTAATATTCCCCACTATCTTGTCTAATTAAATAAGAATCATTCTAAAAAGTTATGACTATACTAATAAATAATAATTATTAAAGTTTATGAAACCCAGATTATAATTATTCTTAAGGTTGCTATTTACAATATTTGTATTGTTAACGATCAACCGACAGAACTAGTTTTTAACTAAAATTAGTTAACTATCTATTATATATTGCCTTTTATTCTAAGGAGAAATCAATGTCTCAATCTGTATCAGAACGGACTCGAATTAAAAGTGACCGTTACGAATCTGGTGTAATCCCTTATGCTAAAATGGGTTACTGGGATGCTTCATACGCAGTAAAAACTACTGATGTACTTGCTTTATTCCGTATCACACCACAACCAGGCGTAGATCCTGTAGAAGCAGCTGCTGCAGTAGCTGGTGAATCTTCAACAGCAACTTGGACAGTTGTATGGACTGATTTATTAACAGCTTGTGACCGTTACCGTGCTAAAGCTTACCGTGTAGATCCAGTTCCAAACACAACAGATGTATTCTTTGCTTTCATCGCATACGAATGTGATTTATTCGAAGAAGGTTCTTTATCGAACTTAACAGCATCTATCATTGGTAACGTATTCGGTTTCAAAGCTGTATCAGCTTTACGTTTAGAAGACATGCGTATTCCTCACTCATACTTAAAAACATTCCAAGGTCCTGCAACAGGTATCGTTGTAGAACGTGAACGTTTAAATAAATATGGTACTCCTTTATTAGGTGCTACAGTAAAACCAAAATTAGGTTTATCTGGTAAAAACTACGGTCGTGTAGTATTCGAAGGTTTAAAAGGTGGTTTAGACTTCTTAAAAGATGATGAAAACATTAACTCTCAACCATTCATGCGTTGGAGAGAGCGTTTCTTAAACTGTATGGAAGGTATTAACCGTGCTTCTGCTGCTACAGGTGAAGTAAAAGGTTCTTACTTAAACGTTACAGCTGCAACTATGGAAGAAGTTATCAAACGTTGTGAGTACGCTAAAGCTGTAGGTTCTATCATTGTTATGATCGATTTAGTTATGGGTTACACTGCAATCCAATCTGCTGCTTACTGGGCTCGTGAAAACGATATGTTATTACACTTACACCGTGCTGGTAACTCTACATACGCACGTCAAAAGAACCACGGTATTAACTTCCGTGTAATTTGTAAGTGGATGCGTATGTCTGGTGTAGATCACATCCACGCTGGAACAGTTGTAGGTAAATTAGAAGGTGATCCTTTAATGATTAAAGGTTTCTACGATGTTTTACGTTTAACTCACTTAGAAGTTAACTTACCATACGGTATTTTCTTCGAAATGCCTTGGGCTAGTTTACGTCGTTGTATGCCTGTAGCATCTGGTGGTATTCACTGTGGTCAAATGCACCAATTAATCCACTACTTAGGTGATGATGTAGTATTACAATTCGGTGGTGGTACAATTGGTCACCCAGATGGTATCCAAGCCGGTGCTACAGCTAACCGTGTTGCTTTAGAAGCAATGGTATTAGCTCGTAATGAAGGTGCTGATTACTTCAGTAACGAAGTTGGTCCACAAATCTTACGTAATGCTGCTAAAACATGTGGTCCATTACAAACAGCTTTAGATTTATGGAAAGATATTAGTTTTAACTATACTTCTACAGATACAGCTGATTTCGCTGTAACACCAACTGCAAACGTATAATAAATTACTTTTAAAAAATTAAAGGAGTATTTGAATAGTGAGACTTACACAAGGTTGTTTCTCGTTCTTACCAGA